>PDWI01002414.1_pt1 | contig 28109 bp, 23 predicted proteins | sample 1430891 | NCBI WGS metagenome assembly PDWI01 (sample SAMN01162508, study PRJNA174530) | Oral metagenome, whole genome shotgun sequencing project. | biome: Marine environment; feature: Marine mammal; material: Swab sample of the gingival sulcus; isolation source: swab sample of gingival sulcus... | reverse complement strand
CGCAATAATGTTCATTAAGGTGGTCTTACCATTGCCGCTGCTACCTAGTATGGCAACAAAGCCCTTATCGGGCAGTGTGGCAGTTAAATTTTTGAGGACATGTTGGGTTTGTCCTTTTCTTATTGGATAGCGCTTTTCAATATTTTTAAGCTGTAACACAATGACCTCACTTGTTTTTGATTAAATCGACAATGCTGATTTTGCTCAGTTGTTTGGCAATTGCACCCAAAATAATTAGCAGCATAGTAAAGATAACAGCAAATAGTGCGAAGATGTCGAGGTGTATAACGCGCCCTAAATTGATAATGCGGCTTAAGTCCATTGAATTTAAAATGTAATCACTTAATACCAGTGTCAGTATAAACCACATAATCAGCATTGTTATCGTGATAAAGAGTGCCATTAAAATACCTTCTTTAAAAAACATGGCTCTTATATTGTTTGAAGTGTAGCCCAATGATTTATAAATGCCAATATTTACTTTATTGCGGTCAATGCCAATTTTGATGCCGTTGTAAAGTGTAATGACGGCAAAAATAAAAATCAAAAAGCAACCACCAATAATGGCAACTTTGTAGCCGTGTACTTCGTCGTAGTATTTGGCGCGTTCGGCAGTAATGTGATCTTCACCAGAAATGGTGTGTTTATAGAGCAGTAGGGCGTCAAACATTTGCTTTCGCAAGTCGAGGTTTTGCCTGTTAATAAAGACGCTATATTTGTTGAGCTTTAAGCTGTTTAAGCCAATGTAGACATCGTCAATAAAATTTAAAAATTCAGATTCTAACAGGTAAATATTGTCATTTACCATTATTTGCTTGGTTTCGCCGTGGTATTCAATTTTTAATTCAGTATTTGAATTAACATTGTATTTTCTTATCTGCGGGTGATTGCCACCAAATGGTATATTTGCTGGTAAGTATTTTAAGTCATCAATTAAGCCAACGATGACAAGCGGATTATCATAGGCTCTTTTAGTATTGAATTTAGCTGTGTTTTTATAAGAAATTTTGAGGGCCAATAGTTCGTTAAATAGGTCTGCGTCAGTCATTTTAGTTAAGCGGTCAATAAGTTGATAGCGTTCTGCTTCATTGCTGAGCGACGCACTGTAAAATTGGTAAAGTGTTTTTTGGGCGGCGCCTTTACTGTACAATATCTCGTTGTTGTTTTGCGGCAATTGGCCAAAGATAATGTCGCTTTCAAAAGTATCTTTAAGGTTTGATTGTAATATATTGGCAAATAGATAGTGTTCTTGATTAGGTAAATAGCTACACTTTAGCCATGCGCCCGTCATATAGCCTTTTATTTTGTTGCCGTTTTGAGCGTTAAATTCATCGATAAAACTGTTAAAACCATTGATGGTGTAATCGACAGTGCGCACGTCAATTTTAGCGACTTTGTACGCTTGATATAAATAGTCGTCAATTTTCTGCTCGACGCCACTAATCAGGCCTGTGCCAAATAGAAAAATAGCAGAAATAACAATTATTAAATAGGCGGCATTAAATAGCTTTAGTTTTTTTGACAGTAGGTTTATTTCAAACCGACCATTAAATGTTTTGGCAGGGCTTTGTTGATTGATTATATTTTCAGTAGTAGTGTTTTTTACAACATGGTTAGCGCTTTCAACCTGTAATTTTTTATCTTTTATGGTTAGCGTAATATCAGAAAATTTATGCGCAAGTCTGTCGTCGTGGGTAATAAAGATAATTGTTTTATCTTGAAAGACATCGACGATTAATTGCATGATTTCATGTTTGGTTTCGTCGTCTAAACTGCCAGTTGGTTCGTCACAGAGCAGCAAATCGGTATCTCGGGCCAGCGCTCTGGCAACGGCAACGCGCTGTCGTTCACCGCCAGATAGCTGATGCGGTTTTTTGTCGGCGTGGTCTTTTAAGCCAACTCTTTCTAATAACTGCAGTGCCTTTTGTTCTTTGTCAGCAATGTTATTGGTTAGACCGATTGTAATATTTTGAACTAAATTAAGGTGAGAAACTAAGTTTAGATCTTGAAAAATAAAACTGACGTGTTCGCGGCGGTATTGGTCAAAATCGGCCACTGCTTGACTGTTAAATAGTAGTTCGCCAGAAAAATTAGCATCAATGCCGCCAATTAAATTTAACAAGGTTGTTTTGCCGCAGCCGCTACTGCCGAGCAGTGCTGTCTTAGTGCCAGATTTAAAGCTGTAAGATAAGTCTTCTAAAACGACTTGGTCATGGTCGCCAGCACTATATTTTTTTGTAATATGTCTAAGTTCAATAATGGCGTTATTCATATTACATTCCCCCTAAAAAGATTATAACATAGCTAATCCAGATTGTTTAGTTTATTTATTGGTACATAAGATGTCATGTCATCTTGACTGAAAAGGGAGAGCAATCACTTTTATTCTTTGTTGTTTTGTGTCTATTTAGTCGTCAATAAGTCGGTGTCTAATCGACAACGTGATCGATTGTCAGAAGTGCTTGAAGCCCGTGCGACTGAACAGTTATCTTTCGACAAGAAATTAAATAAGTTATTAAATAGAGCTTAAAGTATAGTTTCAAGTGACAAGAATCAATTAAATGACTAAAGCTCCCGCTAGGGAGCTTTTGGCGTTTATCTTTCAACTTTCAACTTTTTACAAATGATCTTCAGTAGTCAATAAGTCAGGTTGGTCATCAACCATTAAACCGGCGCGCTCCATAGCGTAGAATATTAAACTTAACACTATTGCGACAACTGATGCCAGCACCATGCCTCTAAATTGAACTTGTCCTAAATTAATGGCAACGCCACTTAAACCAGTTGTAAAGACAACTGAGGTCAATATCAAGTTTTTAGCTTTCGAATAGTTAATGCGCTTGTCGACCAGTAGGCGAATACCAGACGCGCCAATCATACCATAGAGCAAGAAGGTAACACCACCGATGACATTGCCCGGTATCGTTCTAATTAGGGCTGCTAATGGCCCAATAAATGCCATAATAATTGACAGCACAGCGGCACCTGCAATGACGTAAACGCTGTAGACACCTGTTACTGCCATAACGCCGATATTTTCACCGTATGTTGTTGTTGGCACACCGCCAATAAAACCTGACAGTGCAGTAGATAGGTCATCAGCTAAAATAGAGCGGTGTAGACCAGGGTCTTTTAATAGGTCGCGGCCAATGATGTTAGATGTGACCACTTGGTGCGATATGTGTTCGCTGGTAATAACCAGTAGAACGGGTAGCATGATGATGATGGCGTTAATGTCGAATTTTGGTGCTTGAAAATGCGGCATGCTAAACATTTTAGCAGCGACAACTGGTGCAAAGTCGACCATGCCAAAGAAGACAGATAGTGTATAACCGGCGACGATGGCAATTAGTATTGGCACCGTTGAGAAAAAGCCGCGAAAGGCAACTGAACCGATAACGGCGACACCCAAGGTGACAATAAAGACGATAAAGTCTTGCGGTGTGGCGTTTTCGACCATAATGTTGGCACCTGTTGCGCCACCTGCAACGGTTAAACCGGTTAGTTCGAAGCCGATTAGTGCGACAACGGCACCCATTGCGGCAGGTGGTAGGACTATGTCGATCCAACCAACGCCAAATTTATAGATGATAAAGGCCAGTAGACAGCCGAGTAGTCCGACGACGATAAAACCGCCCTGGGCGTATTCAAAGCCACCCATTTCATTGATAATTATACCGGCAGGCCCTAAAAAAGCAAAGCTAGAACCCAGATAAGCGGGCGCTTTGCCTTTGGTAATCAAAATAAATAATAGTGTACCAATACCATTCATCAATAAGACGATGCCGGGATCAATACCAAAGATGATTGGCACTAATACCGATGCGCCAAACATGGCGAAGGTGTGTTGTAAACTAAGGGGTAGAAACAGCGCTGAGGGCACTTTTTCATCGACTTGATAAATACGCTTTTTTGACATGAGTTCTCCTTTCATCTGGTTGGATTTAGTTTTTGTTGGTAACTATTCAGTCAAGTAATGACGACGTAAGCGTTTTTGTTTCAATCGCAATAAAAACTGAGATTTTTCGATGACAGTTTCACTTTTACTTAAAATGGCATTGATCGAATAGTCACGATTTATCTAACTTAATCGACTTTTTGACAAAAATAATTCCCACTCAATGAGTGGGAACATCAACACTAAACGGCTCTTTCAATTTTATTGGACTTTAAGCATCTCGCACAGACCGTAACTCTGCGCGGCGAACCGTTAATATTTGCCTTAATGCGTCGCAAATTGGGTTTCCAAGATCTTCTCGTGTGGTTCATGGCGTGTGAAACTTTATTACCAGATATTCTACCTTTACCACATACATGACATACTCTAGGCATACGCACACCTCCTTCAAATTATATAACACATTTCCGTGTAAATTACATACTAAAACAAAAGCTTCAATAATTGCTCAACAAAAACCATTATAATCAGTTTTTGATAAAAAAGCAATGTTTTTAGCAAAATTAAATAGTATTATTTAACCCAGAGTATTCACACCACTACATAAAAGCCGCGTCAACCTTTGTAATATCTGCATCCTAAAACTTTTCACCGTACAATCATTCGGTACGCCTTAAATTTTTAGAATGCACCTATTATCAAATCTTATAGCGTTATTCACGCATTAGCGTAAATAATCTGGGTTGAAATAAACAGGCCAATATGGTAAAGTTGTATCATTACGGGCAGTCAATAAAATCGAAAAAAGATCAAATTTTCATATGAGGAGGAAATCATGAACACACAGGTTGTCAATGAGTATGGCATTATCAACATTAATACTGAAGTCATTGCAACAATTGCTGGAGCTGCCGCCATTGAATGCTATGGGTTAGTCGGTATGGCTTATAAATCAACTGGTAGTGGCATAGTAAAATTGCTAAAACGCGAACAGTTGACCAAAGGTATTAATATTACTGTTGAAGATGAGGCGCTTGTCATTGACCTTTACGTTATTGTTCAATTTGGCACGAAGATTTCGGTAGTTGCTGAAAACATTATTAAAAAGGTAAAATATAATGTTGAAACTCAAACGGGCTTAACGGTAAAGAAGGTTAACTTAAATATTGAAGGTGTACGCGTTCAATCGTAGTTGCAGGAGGAAAATGTGAATATTAAGACAATAGATGCATCTTTGTTGGCAAAGATGTTTATTCATGGCACAAGCCAATTAGAAGCAAATAAAAATACGGTTGATGCATTAAATGTTTTTCCGGTACCAGATGGCGATACAGGAACAAACATGTCGCTGACAATGAAAAATGCCGTTGAGAAATTAAGTCGCAACCAATATGATAGCGCTGCTGAAGTGGCGAAAATTATCTCTAAAGGCTCTTTGATGGGTGCAAGAGGTAACTCGGGTGTTATCTTATCGCAAATTTTTCGCGGTTTTGCCAAATCGATTGAAGGCAAAAAAATACTGGCAGTTGAAGACTTGGCAATTGCCTTTAACGCCAGTGCTGAAACGGCTTACAAAGCAGTTTTAAAACCAGTTGAAGGTACAATTCTAACGGTGATTCGCGCAATGGGCGAACGTGCGATGGAATTATCAGATGATAAATTATCATTTCGCACTTTTTTTGAAGAGGTTTTAACCGTTGGTGAAAAGGCGCTGGCCAATACGCCGAACTTATTACCACAACTTAAACAAGCTGGCGTCGTCGATGCTGGTGGCAAGGGTTTACTCTATATCTTTTATGGTTTTTATGAGGTATTGTGCGGGCGTCCAGTTGAAGAGATGAAAGTTCAAACAGAGAGTTATGTACCAGCACAAGCGCATATTCACACTGAAGATATTAAATTTACTTATTGTACAGAGTTTATCGTACGTGGGCAAAATTTAGCTGATGTGCCACTTAAAGAAGATATTATCGACATGGGTGATAGTATGGTATACGTGCCCGATGACGATCTCGTAAAGGTTCATATTCATACGAATGACCCTGGTGAGGTAATGCAAAGGGCTTTGCGATACGGTGAGTTGATTAAAATCAAAATCGAAAATATGAAGGAACAACATGGTACGATTTTAGATGAACATCAGGAGGAAATCAATCGCGCCAGTCAAGCAAGTCAAGAAAAGCAAGATATCGCAATTGTTGCCGTAGCCGCTGGTGCAGGTCTTGTCGATATTTTAAGCGATTTAGGTGTCGATTACATCATCGAAGGCGGGCAGACGATGAATCCTTCAACGGCTGATATTCAAGCTGCCATCAAACAAGTAAATGCGCATCAAGTTATTGTTATGCCAAACAATTCTAATATTATAATGGCGGCTAATCAGTCAGCTGAACTGACCGATGTCGACGTCCACGTATTGCCGACAAAATCTGTTTTGCAGTGTATTAGTGCGATGATCAACTACAGTACCGATCGTTCTGCAGAGGACAATATGGCAGAGATGGCAGAGGCGATAAAAGAAGTTAAGTCGATTGATATTACACATGCCGTGCGCGATACAACAGTAGATGATATTGCAATCAATGAAGGTGAATATTTGGCAATACTCGATGGTAAAATTATCTGTAGTGAAAGCGATATTGTCACTTCAGTTACGAAAGCTGTTGCCAGTGCAAGTGATGACATGACAGAGTTTATTTCACTGTATTACGGTGCCAATATTGCTGCGACCGAAGCTGAGGCATTGGCTAGAAAAATTTCTGATGCTTATCCAGAGGCTGAAGTTGAGCTGTTTAATGGTGCTCAACCAGTGTATTATTATTTAATTGCTGTAGAATAAGGGTAACGCAGGCGCGTTTTATGAATGACAGTTTATTAGCTTTAAAAGGTATTGGTAAAAAAAAATACAGCGGATTTCAAAAAATGGGTTTGCATACAGTAGAACAACTGCTTTTCTACTATCCTAGAGAATACGAAGATAGGGCGCATATTAGCGCCTTATCGACGATTACGGAAAGCGCAAAATACGCTGTGCGCATTCGCGTTGTTGACTATCAAAAGTTCCGCAGAAGCGGTGGCAAGACAATGCACAAATTTGTAGTTGCAGACGATTCGGCTACGGCGCAAGTGATATTTATCAACACGCCATTTATTACCAATTATTTTCATTTAGATGGTCATTATTTTTTGTATGGACAAATAAACGTACAAGTTGATGGCTTAGTCATGTTTCATCCCGAAATACGCCCCCACAGTGATGGGGGCTTTGGTATAGTGCCAAAATATTCACTGAGCGAAGGCGTTACCAATAAAGACATCAGAAAAGCGCTTTTGCAATGTACTGATTATATTACAGCAGTTAAAGAAGTACTGCCGCAAGCTGTCATATTAAAAAACAAATTATTAAGTCGTTCGAGGGCACTTAATATCATACATTTTCCCACAGATTTGACAGAACTACAACAAGCGCGCTATCGTCTAAAATACGAAGAGCTCTTTAATTTGCAAATGGCAATGCTCTACAAGCGTTCACGCATTAAAAAGTCGCTTAAGCAATGCGTCAGCCGCAAGACGTCTGGCGCAGAAATAAAGGCGCTTTTTCAATTTGAACTTACCGGTGACCAACAGCGTGCGATAGACGACATACTGGATGACATGGCGTCAACAACGCCGATGAACCGCCTATTGCAGGGCGACGTTGGTTCAGGCAAAACGGCGGTGGCGATTACAGCAACATATACAGCAGTAAAAAACGGCTTTCAAGTAGCCTTAATGGCACCAACTGAAATATTGGCGCGTCAACATTATGAAACATTTGCCAAATTTTTTGAAAAAGAGAAAATTGCCTTATTGACATCCTCTGCTAGTGGCAAAAAAGAGATGTGCGATGCCATTGCAGCCGGCGAAATTGATATTGTGATTGGTACCCATGCTATTATTCAAACAGCAGTTGCGTTTAATAAATTAGCTTTAGTTATTACTGATGAACAGCATCGCTTTGGTGTTAACCAGCGAAAGTTACTTAGTGAAAAAGCTGAAGGCGTCGATGTTTTAGTCATGTCGGCGACGCCGATTCCACGCACACTCTCGCTTATAGTGTATGGCGATATGGATATTTCAACGATCAACGAAATGCCGATTGGACGTTTACCCGTTAAAACACATTATGTTAAACCGCCTAAATATCACGCGATGCTCGATTATATTGAAGAACACTTAGCATCTGGCGAACAGGTCTATTTTGTGGCACCTTTAATTGAAGAATCAGATAAGATTGATTTGATACCGGCAGAAAAATTGTATCAATCAGTTGCTGCGCGCTTTGTCGATTATCAAGTGGCGTTGGTACATGGCAGAATGACAGCAGAGCAAAAAAATGAGACGATGGTGGCCTTTAAAAATGGTGATATTCAGGTGTTGGTTTCAACTACGGTTATCGAAGTTGGTGTCGATGTACCTCAGGCGACCATTATTGTTATCACGCACAGCGAACGCTTTGGCCTAGCGCAGTTACACCAGTTAAGAGGGCGCGTTGGTCGCGGCAAGTTACAGTCGTATTGTTTTTTATTAGCGAAACAACCTGGAAAAATTGCGCGACAGCGCATTGCGATGATGACAAAGACCAACGACGGCTTTGCCATTGCCAATAAAGACTTAGAAATACGTGGCCCTGGTGAAATGCTTGGCATAAAACAACATGGGTTACCGGAGCTAAAAATTGTCAACTTAAAAGAAGATATTGATTTATTAAAAGTAGTTCAGGCTGATTGCAAACAGCTCTTCAGCAGTGGGGAAGACATAATCGATTATTTAGACTGGTTAAACACTCAAATGATATTGTAGGTGCAATATGCGTGTTATTTCAGGCAGTGCCAAAGGCATAAAATTAAATACAGTCAGTGGTCTTAAAACGCGGCCGACGACCGATCGCGTCAAAGAGGCACTATTTAGCATGATACAGTTTGACGTCGCGGGCGCCGTCGTACTCGATGCCTTTGCCGGTAGCGGCGCGTTGGGAATTGAAGCGTTAAGTCGCGCTGCAAAATCAGTAGATTTTGTCGATCAATCTGTGGCCAGCGTAAAAATAATTAAACAGAATTTAGCTAAGACACATTTAACAGGTGGTTTTGTTTATCGTGCGCAATTAGAACAGTTTTTAATACGCAATTGCAAAAAGTGTTATGATATTGTGCTGCTTGATCCGCCTTATGCTGAAAATTATGTTGAAAAATCAATTAATTGGTTAATAAATGGTGACAATTTGCACAAAAACGCTATAATAGTTGTAGAGCATAATAATATCGTAACTTTAGCGGATTCTTATGGTCTGTTTCAACGCGTTAAAGAAAAACGTTATGGCAATACTTATATTACGATTTATAGAGGTGATCTATGAAAGTGGCAGTTTACCCAGGCAGTTTTGATCCGTTGACAAATGGCCATTTTGACATAATAAAACGCGCAGCAAAAATATTTGATAAGCTTATTGTTTTGGTATCGGTTAACAGTAGCAAATCGCCGATGTTCACTTTGCAAGAACGTTGCGCAATGATTGAAGAAGTTACAGCCTGCTGTGAAAACGTATCGGTCGATATTTTAGATGGTTTATTGGCGGATTATGTCAGTAATTTGAATCATGCTGTTATCGTCAAAGGCTTACGTGCTTTAACGGATTTTGAAGCAGAATTTCAAATGGCATTGATGAATCGCGATTATGACGAGAGGGTTGAAACGATGTTTTTGATGACAGCTGTTAATTGTGCATTTATAAGTTCTTCAATTGTTAAAGAGTTAGACAGATATCATGGCGATATTTCTAAATATGTACCGGAAGTTGTTAAAAGAGAAATTTTAAAAAAGAGAGGTAGCAAATGAAAGTATTAGAATTGATGGATCAACTAGAAGATTTGTTTGAAAATGCTTCTACAGTACCACTGACAGGTAAGACGATGGTTAATCGCGAAGAAGTTATCGCAATATTAAAAGATATGCGCTTAATTATGCCCGATGAAGTAAAACAAGCACAGTGGATTACGGATGAGCGCTCTAAGATATTAGAAGACGCTGAACTAGAGGCTTCGCGCATTCAAAAAGTAGCTGAGCAAGAGGCAAATGATTTAATTGCTGAAACACATTTGCGCATCGAAAAAATGGTTCAAAAAGACGAAATAACCAAATTAGCAGAGCAAAAACGCCAAGAAATTATCGAAACAGCTAATCAACAAGCCGATCAAATAAGAAATGGCGCCTATGGTTATGCCGACGAGATTATGCAAAAGATACAGGGGAATATTCAAAAAATTAATGACTCCATCGAGGCTAACCGCAGTGAATTGGAGTCTTATCAAGCAAAGCTGAATAGTCAAAAATAGGATTACAGTTTTGTTATGCGCATATTGCTGCTAGCGTATTCGCTATTGCTTAGTTTGGCGTTACCCTGTTCGCCACTTGAGATGACCGAAAACAGGCTAAGTCAAGTGATTGCCGAAATGCCGAAAAATATGGTCGTTGCGTGGGATGTTATTGAACTTCAAGATAAGCAGTTGCTATTTACCATTGAGGGTATTAATGATACCGTATTTTCGCCTCATCTCAAGTCGCATTTAAAAACTGGCACAGTCATTAAAATATATCAAATTGATGCTGAAAGAGATTATCTAGACAATGCAAACTCAGTTGATAGCAAATTAATAAGGCAACTTCAATTACCTTGCATTTATCAAAATAAAATGCGTTCTGCCCACCCGTGGTTAATTACGGTTGGACAGAGCGATGATGATGCGCATATTGAAGTATTTGTTGGTGCCTTTCGTGCCACAAAGTATTATAGTGCCGAAACGCGGCCGTATTTTTTAGAGTATCGCGACGGCGTCATTGTGCGCCGCTGGACTGGTAGCCGGCTCAATGGCATTGCCTTTTCAGATGCCGATTATGTCGATCACGACGGTGATGGCCGCGACGAATTAAAAGTAGTTGAACACGATTTTAGAAATGGCAAGCCGTATAGCGAAATCAGTTACTATCGTCTGTACGGTTTTACGCCACACCGCTTAAATTTTAGTCGTTAGGAGGAAAATATGAATAAAAAAATTTTTGTTCTATTACTAACTATGCTACTTATTTTAACTGCTTGTACAGACCAGTCACAAGTGACGACCACTGCGCAGACGACAGAAGTGACGACACAAGCGGCGTCTACTACAGCTTCGACAACTACACTGACTGAAACGACGACTCAAGTTGTTGAAACGTCTGAAACTGATGCACCGTCGGAAAATCCAACAGTTGGTGCAAAACTCAACTACAATCAAGTTATCAATAAAGATATGTACACCGGTTTTAGCGACAAACAACTAGAAATGCTCAATGAAAATGGTTTTGTCGTCGTTAGAGAAACAGATGAATATCCATATCTCTTTATGCACCATCTCTATGAGTTCGCCGAATATAATAACGGTTCAGTGTTTGTTACAACTGATGCTGTGCTCAATATGTTTCACATCTATTATGGCGGCAGCTTAAAGGCACTTGAAACCGCTTATTATTACAATGATATCGTTGGTTTAACCAATGACTTAATCACGAAAGTTGCCACAGCCTATGAACAGTCAAATAACGAATTAAAACCGTATTATCAGCGCTTGTACGCCTACTTAATTTTAGGCGGCAAACTACTACACGATGAAGATTTTACGTTTACAGATCTATCTGACTATGACTCAGAAAGTCAGGTGATAATAAAACAAAAATTTGATGAAAATAGCGATAATTGGCTGGCTTTGCAAATGGCTGTTCCAGATGAAGTCATCGCGTTGGTCGATGCCGATTATGGCACAATTATAAACGTCGATAAAAAGGTTTCGCTAACAAACGACGGTATAACAAATTCGCAAATATTGAACAAAAGAATTGACGCCACGCAGTATATAGTCAGAGGACACTATACGCAAAGCACATTGTTGAGCAATTACTTTAAGGGAATGATGTGGTTTTCTCAATCTGGTTTTGACATTGCGATTGACAAGCGCGAAAATTTAGTGCTTGCCCAATTATTAGCGCAGTTGATAGACAGCGATCCAGCGATTTCTAAAATGTGGAACGACGTCTACAACTTAACTGCTTTTTATTCAGGTGTCAGCGACGATCTCAATTATAAAGATATTGTCAAACTGACTAATGCCGTATATGGTGCACAGTTTGATACAACAATATTATTAGATACATCGTATGATACTGCGCTTGAAGAAGAAATAAATAAGTTGCCAGTACCGCAAATAAAGCCAGTATTAAAGGAAGACACCCAGTATGCGGATCTCGACTATAAAAGACAATACCGCCTGATGGGGCAGCGTTTTACTTATGATAGCTATGTTATGACAAAGTTAACCAAGTCGCCCGAAAGACTTGATATAACGCCATTTGATGTATTGGCGGCAACTGGCAATCAAAAAGCTGAAGCAATACTTTACGATACTTATAAGCCGCAAGAAAAGTGGCCTGAATACCCCGAAGCCTTAGCCCGCATCACAAGTGAGTACACCGCTTATAAAGCGATGCCAATTAAAGATTTATACGCCGGTTGGTTTAGGGCAATTGATTTGGCGCTCAACGAGTTATTTAGTGGGCAAATACCCTATTTTATGACGACCGATGCCTATGCCGCTAAGCGGGTTAATACTGCGTTAGGCAGTTTTGCCGAGCTCAAACACGATAATGTGCTCTATGCCAAGCAAATGTTTGCCGAGGCTGGTGGTATGGGCGAAGACAGTATGCCGTTACACTATGTCGAGCCCAACGTTACGCTCTATCAAACTTTGCGCGATATGATAACGACAGCACAGCAAAATGTATCGGCTTATCAAGATGAATCAATTACAAGGCCACTTGACGAAATCGCAGAATACCTTGATTTATTTATTAAAGTATCACAAAAAGAACTATCGGGTGAATTAGTTAGCCAAGAAGAATTTAGAAGAATTACTTGGTTTGGTGCTCTTGTCGACAATTTACGCTTCGGCTACGACACGTATCTGACAGAACTGGTAGGTGGCGATTATCAGGCAGAGAGCAGTTCGGCTTTAATTAGTGATATCGCTACCATTTTACAGCTTGGTTATTTAGAGGTTGGCATTGGCTTGCCCTACCAAATATATGCTTTGGTAGAGATTAACGGACATCCCGTCATAACTGAGGGTATTGTCTATTCGTCTTTTGCCTTTTATAGCGATGAGCGCTTGACTGACGAAGCATGGCGTCAAGCAATTGGCTTATCAAAAGGCGAGTATGGTCAAGTTCAATACAAGCCAGAAGATAATAGTTTTGATATTTTAGAGCTAATGCCATATACACAAAGTTTTATCGCGCCGGATAAAAATAATATTGAGTTTAAATACATTGAAATGAAATGGCCAAAGGAGTAAACATGAGAACAAAATTGACTGAAGTTTTTGACATTAAGTACCCCATCGTACAGGGCGGCATGGCTTGGGTAAGCGATGCAGAATTAGTTGCTGCGGTAGCAGATGCCGGCGCCCTTGGTAGCATTGCCAGTGGCGGTCGGCCGGTCGAATGGGTTAGAGAGCAAATTAAAAAGGCAAAGACACTGACAGATAAACCATTCGGCGTCAATTTAGTTTTGTTAGACAAAGACATTGAGGCTAAAAAGGCCGTTATTTTGGAAGAAGGCGTTTATTATGTAGCGACAGGCGCTGGTAATCCTGTGCCACACATTGCTGATTTTCATGCGGCAGGTATAAAAATTATGCCGGTTGTACCCAACTTAAAATTAGCTAAGCGCGTTGCTGCAGCGGGTGCCGACGCCATTGTTGTCGAGGGCTTAGAAGCGGGCGGTCACATTGGCAAACTTACGACTATGGCTTTAATGGAACAAGTTTTAAATCAGATTGACATTCCGGTAGTCATCGCCGGCGGCATTGTCGATGGCAGGGGCTTGGCGGCAGCGCTGTTAATGGGTGCAGCAGGTGTGCAAATGGGTACGCGCTTTTATGCCTCAAAAGAATGCACGGCACATGATAAAGCTAAGCAGGCAATTGTCAACGCGATTGATGTCGATACTGAAACAACTGGTGAACGTGGTCACGAGGTACGTGGCATAAAAAATAAGATGACCGAAAAATACCATCAAATGGTCGCTGAGGGTGCCAGTGAGGCAGAGCTGATTGAATTGGTTACCGGTACCAGTCGGACGGCGCCACGTGAAGGCGATGTCGATTGGGGACTCGTCCAAGCGGGACAATCATTGACGCCGATTAATCAAGTGTTATCGTGTCAAGAGATCGTCGATTCTGTTATCAGTGATGCCAAGCAGGCGATTAAAGACGCCAATCGTTATCTGGAGTAAAAGTTTGAAAATCACTGGATTAATCACCGAATATAATCCCTTTCACAATGGGCACGCCTACCACTTAGCACAAGCGAAACAGTTAACGACAGCCGATTGTACAGTGGCCGTGATGAGCGGCCACTTTTTACAGCGCGGTGAACCGGCTATTGTCGATAAGTGGACGCGCGCTGAAATGGCGGTGCGTGGTGGCGTCGATTTAGTGATCGAACTACCAGTTTATTATGCGACCGCCAGCGCTGAGCAGTTTGCCTATGGTGCTGTCAGTCTATTGAGTGCACTTGGCGTCGACAGCATTTGCTTTGGCTCTGAAAGTGGCAATATCGGACAACTTGCGCTTGTGGCCAATCTAATGGCGAATCCAACTGCTACTTTTCAGCAGCAGTTAAGGCAACATTTAGATGCCGGCAATGCTTATCACAAGGCGCTTGAACTGACGCTAAACACGATTGGGTCAGAAAAAATATCATTTAGCGCCAATAATATATTGGCAATAGAATACTTAAAAGCGGCGCAAAAAATTGAAAATCCGCCTGAAATGATAACGCTGAAAAGACAGGGCAGTGCTTATACTGATGACGCGATGAAGGGACGATTTTCATCTGCTAGCGCCATACGGCGTCAATTAGAACGGCCGACAATTGACTGGCAATTGATTAAAACGGCAATGCCATGTGCCAGTTTTGAGCTGCTCTATAAAAGCCATTTTTATACGCATCTGAACGATTTTAAGACAATTATTAATGCGTTGCTCATCAGACAGGGCAAAACACAGCTGCGCTCAATTAGAGGCGTTTCAGAAGGTCTTGAAAATCGCATTGTCGATCACCTTTCAAATATCGCCAATATGGTTGATTTAGTTGCGGCTGTTGCCGGCAAGCGCTACCCAAAAACGCGCATTCAAAGGCTGTTGATTAACAGCTTGCTCGGCATTGAGGAAATAGCTGCAAGAGATTTGGCTTTACAAACTGATTACGCGCGCATTTTGGCGTTTAATGCCAAGGGGCGCAAATTGATTAAACATTTTAAAAAGAACAGCGACTTGACGCTATTTACTAATTTAGGACGCGATTTAAAAAAGTATCGAAAGCAAAATCGCTTAATTGAATTGGACATTAAAGCGACTGGCATTTATGCGCAAGTCAATCGCGCTGTTCAAATTAGGGCCGATTATTTGCGTCAACCAATTGAACTAAAATAATAATTGCTTAAAAAATCAATAAAATTCGCGATAGCACTTGTAATTTTAGCTCGTTATCTTATAATTAAAGGGTTGAGAGTAATAAGTAAATCTATGGGGGTAAAATATGAATATTTTAGTTATTAACTGTGGTAGTTCTTCGTTAAAGTATCAACTGCTCGACATGACAGACGAGCGCGTCTTAGCAAATGGTTTGGTTGAACGCATTGGTATCGACGGTTCGCGCCTTAAGCACCAAGCACACGATGACGACAAAGTGACGATTGAAGTATCAATGAAAGACCATAAAGAGGCCTTACATCACGTATTAGATGCATTAACCAATAAAGAACATGGTGCTATTGAATCACTCGATGAGATTAATGCCGTTGGTCACCGTGTGGTTCATGCCGGTGAAATGTATGCCGAATCTGTTAAGATCGACGACGAGGTTATCAAGGCACTTGAAGCTTGTATTCCGCTCGCACCGTTACACAACCCACCAAACTTAACGGGTATTAGGGCGATGCAAGAGCTGTTGCCGAGTTTGCCAATGGTTGCAGTATTTGATACGGCATTCCACCAGACGATGCCCCCAGAAGCTTATGTTTACGCCTTGCCATATGAATACTATGAAAAGCACAGCGTGCGTCGCTACGGATTCCATGGTACATCACATCGCTATGTCGTTGAACGCGCTGCTAAATTGATGAACAAAGACTTAAAAGACTTAAAATTAATTTCTTGTCACCTCGGCAATGGCGCTTCAGTTGCAGCAGTCGACGGCGGCAAAGTTGTCGATACGTCAATGGGCTTTACGCCGCTGGAAGGCCTTGTAATGGGCACGCGTTGTGGTGACATTGATCCAGCGATTATTACCTTTTTAATGGAAAGAGAATCAACTGATTTCAAGACAATTGACAATGTCATGAACAAAAAATCAGGTGTTTTGGGTATTTCGGGTGTTAGTTCTGACTTTAGAGACATTGAAGGTGCGGCCAGTGAGGGCAATGCGCGCGCGCAACTTGCACTCAAGGTATTTGATCGTCGCGTTAAAAAGTATATTGCAGCTTACGCAGCGGTATTAGGTGGTGTCGATGGCGTTATCTTTACAGCTGGCTTAGGCGAAAATTCTGCTTCTAACAGAAAAGAAATTTGCGAAGGTTTGTCGTTCATGGGTATTGAAATAGATGATCAGAAAAACGATGTACGCGGTAAAGATGCTGTTATTTCAAAAGACAATTCAAAAGTGACAGTTATGGTTATTCCGACCAATGAAGAGCTGATGATCGCGCGTGATACCGAGCAGTTGGTCAAATAGAGCAACTTATGACACAATCTGATTTAACAGGTTGACAAATGACAGTCATGCGAGTATAATTATAATGTTGTTCTGCCCTATTTTAACAACTTGACAATTTGTTGAGTAAGAGAGGTAGTATATGAAATATAATATTGCCGATGTAATAGCGGGGCGAAAGAGAGAAATGAGTTTTACTTGTCGCCTTGTGATTGATGACGCCTTAGCGCAACTCAATCATGCGACAGGTCAGTCGTCGTCAATTGAGACCAACGGCAAAGTATATCGTTCTGATGATAAGCTGTGGATTCAGATGGCATACGTAGGCATGGTACAGTTCGTATGCGACAGGTGTTTGAAGTCGTTTGATTATCCGCTAAATGGTGAAATTAAAAGACAGTTATCGGCACGTGATGAATTCGATGTGGAATGGCTAATTATTAGAAACGAGCAGATTGACTTGGCCGAGGCAATTGTAGACGATTTAGTGATTAAATTACCAATACAACTGGTTTGTTCGGATGACTGTAAGGGGCTTTGCCCAACTTGCGGCATCGATTTGAATCAGTCGCGTTGTCAATGTGAAGAAGAAACGATTGATCCTAGACTAGCCAGTCTAAAAAACTTATTTAACTAGTCTGGAGGAGGTGTAAAAAATGGCTGTACCAAAGCGAAAAACTTCAAAGGCAAGAAGAGACAAAAGACGTGCTTCAAACATTAAAATGAAGGCGCCTAACTTAATAGAGTGCCCGCAGTGCCATGAGCCTAATGTACCGCACAGAGTGTGTGCATCTTGTGGTTACTATAAGGGTAAAGAGGTCATTACTGTCGAGTAACACAGCTTTACGAAAAGTGCCCAATTTCTTTGTTGCTGCGCAAATTATCGATTCTAACGTATGTCCTTATACGCTGCGATCTGCTAGTTTGCTTGCGCCTCGAACTTGAACATTTTCACAAGCTTGTTGACGGTTAACTTTATTGACATGAAGAGCTCATTTAGTGAGCTTTTCTTTTTTTTGTCAAAAACGCATATCGTTTTTTGAGTTGGGTATATAGTGCATAGTGACGTAAAGAGAGGAAGCTATGAAAAGACATGAAATAGATAAAGCCTATATCGAAAAGGCACAACAAAATTTCGCCAAGTCAATTGATGATTTTAAAAATATAAAACACGCGGTGGCACTGTCAAACGCCGTGTATTTAGGCAAACCTTGTGGTGTGTTGTACATGCCGAAGTTTTATACAGAAGATGATATTGCCAATTTTAAAGTCATTGTTGATCAAATGATGGCCATTTGTAAGCGCATGATAGAGCTGTATTTTACAAATAGTATGGTGCGCGAAAAATATAATTTTGACGAGAGATTAGAGAAATTAATATTAAAAGAAACGCCTTACAGTAGCGATGTGCCAATGGCGCGCTTTGATATTTTCTATTATGGCGATGATGATTTTAAGTTTTGTGAGATTAATACCGATGGTGCGTCTGCAATGAACGAAGACATGGTATTAGCCAGCATTTTTAGCGTGTCGGCTATGATGAATGAAATGACGGCGCAATATGATATATCTGCCTTTGAATTGTTTGACACGTGGGTAGAAGAACTGCAAAACATTTATACAGAAGCCACCGGCATAGCAGAGAAGCCAGTTGTTGCAATTGTCGATTTTATCGAAAAAGGCAGTTCAGAAGAATTTGAAGAATTCTTAGCGCGCTTTAAAAAATACGGTTATCAGGCCTATATTGTCGACCCACGAGATTTAAGTTATGACGACGGCTTATACTATGGTACCCAAAAAATCGACGTTGTCTATCGCCGTTTAGTCACGCGTGATATGATGGAACGCATTGATGAAATAGCTGCCTTTGAACAGGCTTGCCTTGATGATCAGACCATTATTATCGGCAATATGAGGTCGCAAATTGTCCACACTAAACTGTTCTTCAAATTATTATTCGATCATGATATTAGGCAGTATTTTGACAGTGAAATGCTCAAATTTATCGATCAACATATCCCCGAAACACATGATATGAAATTCTTAAAACAACATGTCGATTACATCGTCGAAATGCGCCATAAATATATATTAAAGCCAAATGATTACTACGGTTCGAAAGGTGTTTTTGCTGGCAGCGAGCATTCGGCCGAGGCCTGGCGTGATATTGTTGAAGATTGCCTCACGAAATCCTATATTTTACAGCTTTATTGTCCTGAAGCGATCACCGAAAATATCGATTTAATTAATGGCGATTTAGTGGTCGATAACTATTGCAATATAACCGGCTTGTTTGTCTATAATGAAAGGCTTTATGGCATTTATTCGAGAGCCGGCAAAAAGGCGATTTTGTCGGGCATACATGACGTATATACTCTGCCGACTTTTTTAGTTAAATAAGCCAGAATACGAATGGAGGATATGGTGCAAATTGACAAAATAATTGGTAAAGCGCTAGCAAATATCAACGCGCTTCAAAAAGTAAACAAAGCCAACGGCTGGCTAAATGCGTTAGCAGACAAAGCGTTTGAAGAACAGCTGTCGGCACTGTTGGCTGGTGGTGATTTTCGTGCAACATCGCTACTTGCCATTTTTGCGGCAATGACAAAATCGCAACATAGCGCCACCGAATGGCTAGAGGCCATATATCAATTTACATTGAGTTTAACTTACCCGAGCAATGCGACGATTCCGGCCTATCAAGACGTCACCGAAAATGCCTATGTTTTTTTAGAACTATATCGCCTAATTTGTCAAGTTGAAAAAGAAACGGCTGAAAATTGCTTTGTCTACGATTATCCATTTGAATTATTATCGAAACGCGAAATAGCAGAATTGGAAGACGCGACCGAATACAATATTGTCATAGCGGCGTTTCGCTATGATTATATTTATGAACTGATGAAATTAAACCGCGAGTTGTTTCCCTATACGACGTTAGAACACATCACTGGTGTACACTACTTGGCCATGTTTATTGCGCGCCAAGTCAAGGCAATTGGCATACCGGTCGACTTGGGTATTGTATCGGGTGCCGCTGCGCTACATGACATCGGTAAATTTGGCTGCCGCCCAGAAGAGAGTCGTAAAGTTGCCTATTATCACTATTACTATACTGAGGAGTGGTTTTATCGCAAGGGTATTCAATATATTAGAAATATTGCCGTAAACCATTCAACTTGGGATTTAGAATTAGAAAGCCTTTCAATTGAATCACTTATTTTAATTTATTCAGATTTCAGAGTAAAAGAACACCGCGACCCGACGTTGCCTTATCCGATGAAGTTTTACACGCTGGAAGATTCGTTTAATGTTATTTTAGATAAATTGGACAATGTTGATGCCGCCAAAGAAAAGCGTTATCGCAAGGTCTATGATAAGTTAGCTGATTTTAAAGCATTCTTACAGGGGCAGGGTGTTAAAACTAGTTTTGATCGTGAGACCAAAACAGAGCGCGATTTAACCGATCCTGCTTTATTGCGCGGTGATGGCATTGTTGAGCGCTATAAGAATTTATCGATTTCAAATAGTTTGGCACTAATGTATGAACTTAGAAATGAAGCGTCGTTATCAAACTACTTAGATGATATAAAAAACACCGCTGATATTTTGCCAATGCGTCGAAAAATGAGTGTTCTGGCACAATTCAGCAAGTATTTAATACCCGAGCAAAAAATTATTGTACTCGATTTTTTGTTTGATATGTTAATGTTGTATGAAGAGGGTTTGCGTCGTCAAGTTGCTGAAATAATGGGGCAGATTATTATCTCTTTTGATGACCCTTATAGTAAGTACTTACCACCATCGGTTGAAGCAGATATTTACAAATTATCCAAGTCTAAAATTTTAAGGCAATTTGTCAACCGCTTCTTAAATCCTGAACGCAGTCGCTCGCGTCAAAAAAATCGTTGGATTGGCACGGCGTTATCCGATTTGTTTAGAACGGTCTTAAAAGATTCTAAAATGCCGACGCAGACGATTAATTTAATACTTGAACAGTTTAGCTTGTTGCATGGTGAAAGTCGCATTTATTTGTTGGCAGCCCTACTGCATTTGCCGAATGATTATCTTACAGAAGATCAATTGCAATTGCTCGGTGCAGAATTAGCTAAATCGTTCAATAGCGAAATTGAAGAAGAGGCGATATACGCCGGGCTTTGCGTACGCCATCTCTTATCGACCGGCCATTCAAAAATAATCGACATGGCCAAAGAATTGGTTAATAAGCCTTCAGAAATGTTCTACTTTAATTATCTTAAGCACACGCTGATAGAGCAATTAAAGGTTTTTGACGGCACTGTTAGTGATGACAGAGCGCTTCAATTAGACAGGCAGCTCTATTTACAAAATCTAAAGAGCCTAACGCCGCAAGTGGTTAAGTCGCTCAATATTGATTTCTTGTTGGATTATATGATAAAACACGGCAATGGTGAAAGCTTTTACTTTGCCGTTCATTTGTGTAATTTAATTAAAAATAGTGAACACTATGAAATAAGGCTGATTGCCGCTGAGGCATTGCTTACATTATCAGATTATTTATCGGCCGAAAAACTAAATGAAGTCGTTATCGAATTGGTGCGTGGCCTTGAAATTGAAAACTATCAGTTTACTAAAAATATACCACCGATACTCGGTCGCTTAATCGTAAAACTGCCGGCCATTGAATTGCAAGAAGTTATTGAAGATTTGCAGGTAAAAATTAGGCGTGGTTCAGAGAGTCTTAAAGTGGTGGTCGTCGAAACAGTGACGCATGCCATCATTGCCTCAGCACGTTCTGATGGTGATGAAAAACTACGCAATTTAATGATTCGCATTATTTTCAAAGGGTTAGTGCAAAACGACAGTATGTGTCATATTGTGGCATTTAACGCCTTGACTATTAGCCTACTAGGCACGCCATTGTTAGAATTAGAAAAAAAATACCGACTGTTCCAAAAAATTGCCAAAAAATTGCTTTGTGTCGTTGCCAACATACCAATTGAGCGCCGCATTGATAGCGTTAACTACGCTTATGGTTACAATAAATTGTATGTCTTTTTAAGCGAATACGCACATGAAATAGGTGAGATTGAGGTGCCGTTTAGAGGTAAAATTGCCTATTTTTCTGGCACATTTGATCCACTTAGTTTGGGGCAAAGAAATGTTGCGACAGCAATTAGTAATCAAGGGTTTGACGTGTATTTGGCAATTGATAACTTTAATTGGCGTCGCCGCACACAGCCGTACGAATTACGTCGCCGTTTAATTGAAATGACCATTGCTGATCAGCCTCATGTCTACACGATGCCGACGCTACCGGCGTTAGATTTAAAGCATGACGACGACTGCGAACGCCTAAAAGCGTTGTTTCCCGACTGCGATGTTTATATTGTGACAGGTGAAGACCGCATACTTGAGCGTCATTGTTATCGTCAAAACAACGCTCAAATATGTGATATCAATCATTTAATTATTAAGCGAGTTGGTGTTGCAGCGCCTGATTCAGATGCGTATCGCACGGCTTTAAATAATATTAAACAGATTGACTATCTAACAATTGATGACGAATTAAGTGGTATTACCAACGATAATATTCGCTATGCAATCGATCATCAGTGGGATATCGATGATGTCGTTGACCAATTGGCTGCTGAGCAAATAAGAAAATATAGCATGTACCGCAACGAACCGACCTACAAAACGCAAGTTGATACTGTAACGACAAGGACAATTTCCGGCGAGCAGGTTGAGGATGATCTAATCATTGAAATTCAGCAGACGCTACAAATAGATTTGAACACGTATTTAAAAAAGGGGGATAAAAACCTCAATGTACTGATTAATAGAGATTCGCAAGACAATGTTGTCAATAGCATAGGCATTTATCGCGAACTGTCTAACGAAGAATTTGACGTTATCCAAAGCGATGCTGACATAAAGTCGGATTATGTCGAGCTTTACAAGGCCAACACCATTGTAGTAGAATTGTTGGCCGCACGCGCGCGTCGGCCATTGCACAACTATTTATTGACGCTGCATACAGAAATGATTGTTCAGGCGATTAACCGCGGTTATGATTACTGCATTTATCGCCCCGCGAAGGCAACCCCCGATAAAACGATTGAAAATCACTTGTATTCAATTGGATATCGCTATATTTCTTCGTTGGGGATAATGATAACGACGATTAAAGAACCAGTCGTTGTGATGCTTGATGCGCAATCAATGTTAAAACTTGAATATCGTCAGAATAAAATTATTCGTAAGGCAATTGCTGAATCGCGCGATAAGTTACTATCCGCTTTTGTGAATCGTTATCCCAATTCAGTTATATTAGCTTTTGAACGCAGTATGTTATATAATAAAATTAATGAAATTGTCGTACAGCAAAAGGACGTGCATAATCATAGTAAATCAACCGAGTTGATGTGTGTACCTTTTGGTGATATTTATAAGCGCTGGGTATTGCCTGATTTTGTGACGAAATCACTACATACAGAACGCGTTTATAATATGGGCTTGCGCTATTTTGATGTTCAGCATAGCCCTCACTATGCATCAATTGAGCAACAAGTCGCCATTGTAAAGGCATTTCGTCGCTCAGTTTTACTAATTGACGACCTGGTTGATAAAGGGTTAAGGCTACACGCTTTGGAAGGTTTTTTCAAAGATCTTGACGTACCAATACAGGCAGTTGTCGTCGGCATTATGTCGAGCGTTGGTAAGACGCGCGCTGAGAGAAAAGGGTATCGTATTTTAGCCGGGTATCATATCCCTCATATGCGCGCTTGGTATTCAGAAAGCCATCTATATCCATTTATTGGCGGTGATTCATACTTTAGTGGTGATGATCATCCACAGGACTTTTTGCCGTCGGTTAATAAAGTATTGCCCTATATGTGCTACCAGACCGAAAACGCCAGCAGCCGTGCTACAACCCAGTTTTCCAAGCTGTGTATTGAGCAAGCGCTGACGCTAATTGAAACGATTGAAGAACAGTATAAACTAATAAATCGTCGGCCATTGACAATTGAGCGACTTAGTGAAGTGTTTGTAACGCCACGTGTACCTTACTATGGCAGAAAAATTAAAATCAATCATTTTTCGGTACCGAGCGATATGATAAAAAATGACTATATAAGATTAGAGCAAATAATTGCTTTAGTTAAGGAATAAGGAGGAATAATTGAAAGCATTCCACATCGAAAATCGCCAAAAAATTTTAAGCGGTCTTAAACCAAACAGTTTGGCGGTTGTCTTTTCAGGTAAAAGTGTTAGAAGTTCCGCCGATGCGCAACATGCATTTGTCGTCAACCGAAATTTTTTCTATTTGACAGGGCTAAAACGTGAAAACTCTATTTTAGTAATGAGTAATTTACAGGGCAAAACGACAACGGAATTGTTTATCGAAAAGCCAAATTACGACGTTGAAAAATGGGTTGGCCGCAAAATGAAAAAAACGCAGGCTGAAGCAATATCAGGCATTGCCAGAATTAGTTATGTCGAAGATTTTGACAAGGTAATTGTTGGCTATGCGGCTAAGCCGGTAGAATATGTCTATACTGATTTTGACCGCTTTAGTTGGCAAGAACCCGATATGATACAACATGCTTGGGCGAAAGATTTTACTGCGCGTTACCCGCATGTTAAAATAGAAAATTTACAGCCGCTCATGATCAATGCCAGAATGATTAAAACAGACTACGAAATCGAACAGATTAGAAAGGCGATTGCCTATACTAAAACTGGTTTAGAGAAGTTGATGCATAATTTGAAACCAAATCTCTATGAATATCAGTTGAATTCGCTATTTACACATAGTATTACTTATGACGGATCAGCCGGCAATTCGTTTCCAACAATTGCTGCCGGTGGAGAAAATGCCGTTATTTTACACTATGTTGAGAACGATCAGTCACTGAAAGATGGTGACTTAGTGCTGCTCGATTTAGGCGCATTAGAAAACAATTACGCTTCAGATATATCGCGTACTTATCCGGTTAATGGCAAGTATAGCGACAGGCAACGCCAACTGTACAATATTGTGCTAGGTGCACGTGCGGCGGTGCTTGCAGTAATGGTGCCAGGCACACCATTCGCCGATCTAAATAACACCTGTATCGCCTATTTGACGAAAGCTTTAAAAGAAATTGGTTTAATTGAAAAAGATGAAGATCTAGGAAAGTATTACTATCATGGTGTTAGTCATCACTTGGGTTTAGACGTGCACGATATTTCTGATCGTACGCGTTCGCTAGAAGCAGGCATGGTATTGACGGTTGAACCGGGCTTGTACATTGCTGAAGAAGGTATTGGCATTCGCATTGAAGACGACGTATTAATAACGCCTGAGGGCAATGAAGTGCTTTCGCAATCAATTATTAGAACGGTAGAAGAAATTGAAGATTTTATGGCGCGCGATTAGCTTAGCGGTCGATGTCTGCGCTCGCTATAAATAAAGTAGGCAAACATAGTATTGATAAGGAGGAACTATGAAGTATGATATTCATTACAAGGACACGTTTTCACTGTTAGAAGTACAGCTTGAACAGGGTGAGGGCGTAAAAGCTGAATCAGGTGCTATGGTAACAATGGATAGCACGATCGATGTAGAGGGTAAGGCTGAAGGCGGTATTTTTAAAGGTTTTGGTCGAATGCTGGCCGGTGAGAGTTTTTTCTTCCAAACGCTTGTTGCCAATAGAGGCGCTGGAACAGCTACTTTGGCACCGACCACCGTTGGCAGTGTCGTGCCTTTGACACTCAATGGTGATGCCTACAATGTACAAAAGGATGGATTTTTAGCTGCTTCCAACGGTATTAGCATTGATACAAAAATGCAAAACTTGTCTAAGGGCTTAGTATCAGGTGAAGGCTTTTTTATTTTGAAAGTACACGGCAATGGCGTTGTCTTTGTCAGCTCACATGGTGCTATCCATGAAATTGATATTCCGGCAGGTAAAGAAATCATTATCGATAATGGACATTTGGTTGCTTGGCCAGCGTCGCTCAATTATAAAATTGAAAAGGCTTCCAAAGGCTGGATTTCTTCGTTTACTTCAGGCGAAGGTTTGGTGTGCCGTTTCACAGGTCCGGGCAAAGTATATATTCAAACGCGCAATCCAATGTCATTTATTGATTGGATTAGTAAAATGCTGCCTGGAAAGTAATAGGAGAAGCAATGAAATTACAAAAAAACATAGACCATGTCGTCAACTGGCTTAAGAATAAAGTGGCAGAGGCAAATTGCAATGGCTTAGTTGTCGGCTTGTCAGGTGGTATCGATTCATCGGTTTGTGCGGCGCTCATGGCTAAAGCAGTGGGGGTAAATGCGTTAGGTGTCATATTGCCAATTAAAAGTAATGCTGCTGATCGGCGTGATGCTATTGAATTGGCAGAAGCAATAGGCATTAACTATGTTACATTTGACTGGTCAGATATTCATCAAGAGATGTTTCAGCAGATTATCGATAATGTCGAGTTTAACGATAAAAATAAACGATTATCTGATGCCAATTTAAGGGCACGGCTACGCATGAGTAGCATTTATACCATTGCTAACTTAAAGAATTATTTAGTAGTTGGCACTGATAATGCTGCCGAACTTTATACTGGATATTTTACGAAGTATGGCGATGGAGGTGCTGATATTTTACCATTGGCGCGACTTTCTAAAGCAGAAGTCTATCAATGGGGCGAATGTTTAAATGTGCCAGAACGCATTTTAAAGCGTGAGCCGTCAGCAGGTCTTTGGCAAGGTCAAACTGATGAAGGTGAAATGGGTACAACTTACGATTATATCGATGCACATTTAAGGGGCGAGGTGATACCAGAAAAAGATTTAGCGATTATTGAGGCAATGCATCGTCGTTCTGAACACAAGCGCCATACACCAGCTATGCCACCAGAATTTGAGTAAGCGTATTTTGTCGCAAAATAAAATGGGTCAAATGCTATAGAAGTATTTGACCCAAAATATTTTAAATTGATTTATTCGGTTAATTCTGTGTTGTTATTCAATTCATCTGTTAAACCCTTATTGTAGTTGTAAAGTGCATTTGCCAACATACCATTTGAGCCAACGTGAGCAATAAGCCAGCAAAACATCAGAATTTCGTATAAATTAAATGGCCAGCCAAGTGCTTTATTATCAATTGTAAGGGCATTGTAAAGCCGATATAAAAAGAACAATAAAGTTAAGGCAGACAGAGCCAATGGCACTACAATTGACACCTGAACATCAGCGGCTATCCTTTGCGTTACACTACTATACCAACGGTATATGAAAAAGAATATGATGCATATTATGATAGCAGATGGCATAATGAACATAAGACCATGATTAAAACTTGTATCGGGATTAGTATTAAATATACTACCTAATAATTCCATAAAAAACAGCAGTACAAGTGATAAAAGAACCAAACCAACAACCGAAATTATTGTATCGATTAATGTCATTACCTTTAATATTAATACAGTTTTGCTAATATTCTTTTTTAGTGCTATACGTTTGCCATCTAGATTGTCTAACATAGTTTTTCCTCTTTTTTTCTAGTAAAAGTATAGCATAATTTAGACAGAATAGAAATGGCGCAATATTAAATCAACAAATGTGCTGCTCTTTTTTGCATTGCCGTGCTAATTGATACGGCAGCAATTAATTTGATGATATCGCCAATGATAAACGGTAGTATGCCATTTGCAACTGCAGCACCTAAAGGCAATTTAGCAATTAACATTAAACCGATGACGCCAAAGGGATAAATCACTAAAAAGTTTCCAACAATAGTGGCAATCGCAAATCTTATAGGGTTGGCATTGTTACCACGCAGTAATGCAATAACGCCAGCTGCAAAGATAAAGCCAATGATATAGCCGCCGGTTGGCCCAAATACGATGCCGATGCCAGCTTTTCCGTTGGCGAAAACCGGTAAGCCTACGGCACCCATTAATACCCAAAGTGAAACCGAGGCCACCGCAAATCTAACAGATAATAGTAAGCCGCATAGTAGAATTACTAGAGTTTGTAAGGTAATTGGCACTGGCGAAAAGGGCAGCGGAATAGAAATATAGCTGCTAACTGAAATTAGCGCTGCAAAGAGCGCGATAATAACAAGTGTTTTTGTGCTTTGATTGTTCATAGTTACACTCCTTTAGATTATTTTTACAAACCTATCATACGATGATTTTTATGTTATGTCAACTAAAAAACAAAGAATAGTTGACATATGTCTTGAGAAGTGTTTTCGTAAATAAAAAAAAAGCATCTATTTAGCTAGATGCTAATGATAGATTGGAGGCGGCACCCAGATTTGAACTGGGGATAAAGGTTTTGCAGACCTCTGCCTTACCACTTGGCTATGCCGCCATATGGAGCGGAAGACGGGATTTG
>PDWI01002412.1_pt1 | contig 28134 bp, 26 predicted proteins | sample 1430891 | NCBI WGS metagenome assembly PDWI01 (sample SAMN01162508, study PRJNA174530) | Oral metagenome, whole genome shotgun sequencing project. | biome: Marine environment; feature: Marine mammal; material: Swab sample of the gingival sulcus; isolation source: swab sample of gingival sulcus... | reverse complement strand
CATATACTAGCTTAGTCATTTTTTATTCCTCTTTTTCTAGGTGCTGGTTTGTTTAGTATTTCATCAATGGAGTTTATTTCATCTTTTTGTTTCCCTATGTGTAAAAAATCTTCCAAACAATCTAAAACTACAGCTAATTTCAATATTGAAGATAATGATATTTGTCCTGTATTTTCAAATCGTTTTATGCTGCCTAAACTCACTCCGCTCTTAAAAGCTAAACCTTGCTGAGTTAGATTATATTCGAGTCTTTTTTGTTTAAAGTTTTTAGATACTATGCCCAAGATAGAATCTGGTGTATTTAAATTAATAGATAACATATTAATCCTTATTAATTATTTATAGTAATTATAGCTAAAATATTATATATAAATGCTTATAAATTTACTTTTTTAAAAATATAATCAAATCATCTATTGGTTTATCTGGAAACAGTTTTTGCAACTGCTCTAGCTTTTGCATATCAACTTCCTCATTTTTAGTTTTCTCGCCAAGTAGTCCATCTAGCGCCTTATCAACTATTGAGCCAACCGTGGTATTTTTTATAGTTGCATATCTTGAAGCTATACCGCTTGGAATATGCCCTAAAACACTATCAACTACATTATCATTTTGCAACATTTGATTCATGAGATATTCGCTTAAAAGTTTTCTTATATCGTGCATTCTTTCAAAAGGAAAATCGTTATCCGCCCTAACCCTTTTCCAATGATTTCTTAAAGAATCAATATTTAAATGTTCATCATCTTTTTTTAGACTTTTAAACACATATCCTTTCATAGCTTTAAAGTCTTCAGGATTTGAAAATGTTTCAAGTGTATTTATAAGTCTTTTTGATAGCTTATATGTCATATTTACTCCAGCTTTATTGGAGATTTCTTTTATTGTATATGTCTGCTCTTTAAAGTCAATATCTTCCCATTTTAAATTTAAAACCTCCCCTCTTCTTCTACCGCGTAAAAGCCACATAAACACCTCTCTAAAAGGAGAAATAGGATAATCACGCAATGCTTTTGCTGTCTTTTTAGAGTTTTCTAAGCTTAGTTCCAAATTAGACTTATTTCCCAAAGGTGGCAAACCTTTCATGGAGGCTGGAGATACTAAGACAAATTCAGTAGTCGATTTATTTATCTCGCTATAAATATAATTTACAACTTGATAAGCCCTTCTTTGTGTTCTGTCTGCTCTACCTGCTTTTTTTAACATATTTGCAATATCTTTTATATCATTTGGTGCAATTTTATTTAGTGGCTTTTTATATAGCGATTGTAGCCAGTTTTTATAAAACTGTTTTTCAATACTATTGTCCTTACCAATCTCATCTTCTTTACTTCGAACAAATTCCCAAGCATCTTCAAAAAGCATATTTGGTTTTAAGATATTTGCTGGATCATTTTTAAAAATATCCTCACTTAGCATCTCCATTAATTCATCATATCTTTTTGAGGCTATTTTTATAGCATCTAGTAGAGTTATATCCTTGCTAAACGATAAAGTCTCTTTCTTAATAGAACGTTTCTTATTTAAAACTTTTGAAGCTCTAATTTTAAGCTTATAAGACTTCTTAAAAGTTATATTAGAATTTATTATCTTTCCATCTTTAATTTTACTTTTAGGTATCTGTCCATCATCTTTATAAGATATTCCATTTGTGTTATGCTTTTTGAGATTAAAATACATACTTTACCTTAATATTTTTAAAATGTATTATATCATATTGGGTATCACTTTTTACCAAAATGGGTATCACTTTACCAATAAATAGCTATATTTTGCTATAATCACTTGTAGTAAGTTTTTTCTTGAAAATCCCTATATATAGCCCTTAAAATGCACCTTTTATAACTATTTATAATACCTTATAGTACGATAATCTATTGGATTCAAAATCCAGTGGTAGCAATACCTTGTCGGTTCGAGTCCGACCTCAGGTACCACCTATTCATATCTTTATCCTAGTTTATAACTTAAATGTTTCTATCTGTGTTATACATTCATAATTAATTTGTCATAAATTTGCTAATTTTTATATAAAAACAATCTTTACATGTAGAAAGTAGAAAAGGAGGATTTAACACCTCCTTATTTGATCTATTATTTTAGATCGTATTTTTTAAGTAGTTTGTCGTAAGAGCCATCTTTTTTCATATCTTGTAATGCTTGGTTTATCTTTTTTATAAGTTCGGAATGTTTACCTTTATCAAATGCTAAAGAGAAACCTTCGCTTCCGTCTGGTTCGCTTAGGAAGTCTTTTAAGTCTTCGTTCTTTTTTAGATAGCCATATCCTATGGATGAATCTGTTAAAACAGCATCAACTTTTCCACTCTTAAGATATAGTATAGCGCTAACCATCTCTTCTGCTGGAACTACTGTAACACCTTCGATTTTCTTGGCCGCCATCTCTTGAACGGTACCAAGTTGTACTCCTATCTTTTTACCTTTCAAATCAGCTTTTGACTTAATAGCTTCATCAGCTTTTTTCTTTAGAAAAAGGTTTTCAGTAAAATAGTACGAATTAGAAAAATCCACAGACTTTCTTCTAGCGTCTGTTGCAGACATTGCTGAAGCTATGATATCTATTTTTCCACCTTTAAGTGCTGGAATTAATCCATCAAATGCCATATTCATAAACTCAAATTCTACTCCAATTTTTTGAGATATAGCTCTCATCATGTCGATATCAAATCCAGCTATCTTTGTGTCTTTTATAAACTCAAATGGTGGATAGTTTGCTGCAGTACCCACCTTATAAACCTTAGCACTGCCCGTGGTGCTTTCAACATTTTGTTCTTTTTTGTCAGAACAACCTACAAATACAAAAATCGCCATTATGGCTAATAGTATCTTTTTCATTTTTCTCCTTTTAGTGATTTAAAACTTTATCTAAAAACTCTTTAAGTCTTTCGTGAGGTGGATTTTCAAATACCTCTTTTGGATTTGCATCCACTAGTATATTTCCTTCATCCATAAACAAAAGTCTATTGGCTACATTTCTTGCAAAGCCCATCTCGTGGGTTACTACAAGCATTGTTATGCCTTCTTTTGTAACTTGTTTCATTATTTCAAGCACTTCACCTATCATTTCAGGATCTAGTGCTGAAGTTGGCTCATCAAAAAGTATAACTTCAGGGTTCATTGCCAATGCACGCGCTATAGCAATACGCTGTTTTTGACCTCCGCTAAGTTTGTGAACATAGGCATATTTTTTATCTTCAAGCCCTACGCTTTTTAAAAGCTCATCTGCTTTTTTTATAGCTTCCTCTTTGTCCATCGTTTTTGTTTTAACTGGAGCTAAAATTAGGTTATCTAAAACATTTTTATTTGCAAAAAGGTTGAAATGTTGGAAAACCATTGTAATTTTTTTTCTAACTTCATTAATATTTGTTTTTTTATCAGCGATATTTTGAGAATGAAAGTATATTTCCCCACCACTAGGCTCTTCAAGACGGTTTAAACATCTAAGCAATGTACTTTTTCCGCTTCCACTTGGACCTATGATAGCTACTATATCACCTCTATTTATGGTTAGATTAACGTTTTTTAAAACTTCTAATTCACCATATTTTTTTTGTAAATTTTTTATCTGTAAGATTTCTGTTTTAGTCATGTCTGTTTAACCTTTGCTCTAACTTTTTAGCACAAAATGAGAAAAACTTTACGCTTGTATAATATACAACTCCAGCAAATATTATCGGCTTTGGACTGTAAAAAACAGCTTGTAAACTTTTACTTTGCATGGTTATATCTATAACACTTATATACCCAACAACTGATGTCTCTTTAAAGAGCGATATAAACTCATTTGCAAGAGCAGGAAGTATATTTTTTATAGCTTGAGGAAAAACAACTTCTTTCATGGATGCTGTATAATCTAACCCCATCGACCTAGCAGCTTCCATTTGCCCTTTATCAACACTATTTATACCAGAACGAACTATCTCGGCAACATAAGCTGAACTATTTAAACCAAGTGCGATGATGGCTACATAGAAGTTATCGCTCCATGTGGAAAATATCACAACAGAAAATATCAAAAGTTGTAAAATAATAGGTGTACCACGCAAGATATCTATGTACTCATCAATGATAAAATTTAAAACTTTTATCTCTAAAAATTTTAAAAAAACCAAGAAAAAACCAAGTACTATACCTATAGTGATGCCTCCAAAAGCTAGCCCTAAAGTAACACCATAGCTTTTAAGGTATGCAATTTGTTGAAGATGGCTTAATTCTGTTGGATATGAGAAAAAAAATCCAGCACAAATCAGCACTAAAAAAAATATAAGTTTTAGTAATTTTGTATTCAATATCTGCCTTTTTTTACATGTAAATCTTTTTGTGTAGCTTATTAAGCTATTAAGATTTTACTTAAAAATAGATTAAATTAAGGTTAAATAAAAGATAAATTAAGTTGAATATATGCTTATTAAAACTTACATGTAAAAACTTTAAAGCTTATATTTATATTAAATTAGAGATTATATTAAGGATGAATTTACTATAATCTAAGAAATTGACACCAAGGAAATAAAATGATAAAAAAACCTTACATGCAACAATTCCCAGATGAAAAAGGGTATTTTGGAAGATTTGGCGGAGCCTACTTGCCAGATGAGTTAGTTAAGCATTTCAAAGGCATCGAAGAAGCTTATCAAACCATTAGCCAGTCTCACGATTTTATAATGAAGCTTCGTGATATAAGAAAGCATTTTCAAGGTCGCCCTACTCCTACATACTATGCAAAGAGATTAACAGATTTTGTTGGTGGAGGGCGTATCTATCTTAAACGTGAAGATTTGAATCACACAGGAGCGCATAAGTTAAACCATTGTATGGGTGAGGCACTTTTAGCAACTTATCTAGGTAAAAAGAAGATGATCGCTGAAACTGGTGCCGGTCAGCATGGTGTTGCTTTAGCAACTGCGGCTGCTTATTTTGGACTTGAATGTGAAATTCATATGGGAGAGATTGACATAGCAAAAGAAGCGCCAAATGTTACTAGAATGAAAGTTTTAGGAGCAAAGATAGTATCTGTTGGTTTTGGGCAAAAAACACTAAAAGAGGCAGTTGATTCTGCTTTTGAATCTTATCTTAGCAATCCAAACGATGCTATGTACGCTATCGGTTCTGTTGTTGGACCACATCCATTTCCTTTGATGGTTAGGGATTTTCAAGCTATTATAGGTATAGAAGCGAGAGAGCAGTTTTTAGATATGACAGGACATTTGCCAGATAACGTAGTAGCTTGTGTTGGTGGCGGAAGTAATGCTATGGGTATATTTAGTGGTTTTATCGATGACCATTGTGAACTTTACGGAGTTGAACCACAAGGAAAAGGAACTAAACTAGGTGAACACGCTGCAAGTTTAGCAAATGGAAGCGAAGGGGTTATGCATGGATTTAACTCTATAATGCTTAAAGATGAAAAAGGAGAGCCAGCACCTGTGTATTCGGTAGCTAGTGGATTAGATTATCCTTCTGTTGGACCTGAGCATGCATATTTAAACAGCATAAAAAGAACTAATGTAGTAGGAGCAAATGACCGTGAAGCAATACAAGCATTTTATGATTTATCAAAATATGAAGGTATCATTCCAGCGCTTGAAAGCTCTCATGCTGTAGCATTTGCTATGAAATTAGCTCGCAAAAAGAGAGTTGAAAGCATACTTGTAAATCTAAGTGGAAGGGGCGATAAGGACTTGGATTTTGTAGTTGAAAATTATCCTAGGGAGGATTATGTATAATTTACATGTAGCAAATATTTTAATAATATATTTTTACATGTAAAATTAAGGCGTCTATTTTGTCGCCTTAGCTTTTTTTATCCTCATTGTTAGCCAGGATATCATTATATATAAGAATGCCAATATAACTACTTGTAGCCACTCGCTTGTGATTTGAGATAAGTCTGCTCCCATTTGGTTGAGTTTTAAAAATGCCATGATAGACGGAGTCGAAGGAATCCACTGAACTAGAAAATTTAACCACGAAGGTATCAAAGAGGTTGGCCATATAAATCCTGCCGTAAAAACAAGTGGGGTTGAACTTGCTAATATAAAAAATGTCACAAGCTCCCTTCTTGGTATCATTTCTCCTATTAGTATGCCAAATGATGTGGCAGCTATTGTAAATGGTATGATTAAAAATAGAAGATTTTGTAAATGAGCAATATGAGGAACGCTATATGCATCTAAGCAAAAACCTAAATAGTAAAGTATGATGGGCGCGTATATGACCAAATATACAATAATTCTAGCAATTATCAGTTTTGAAGGATTTACATGTAGCCAATATCCACTTTTGTTTTCCGTTTGAGTTGCACCTTGAATGCCTGCACCTATTAGCATAATCTGATGCAAAATCAATATAAAAACAGCTGGAATAACATAGTTTATATATCCGATGGTTTGGTTAAATAGCGGCTTATTGTCTATGGAAAATGAAGGTTTGTGAAATTGATTTTTTCTAAGTTTTATCACATCTTTGCTAAAACTGTTTGCCACATTAGAAATACCTTCAGCTATAGAGCCATATATTAAAAAATATGATGCATTGCCTCCATAAACAATCGTTGGGCTTTTTTGAAGTTTTAAATCTTTTTCAAAGTTTTTAGGTATCAAAAGATATCCAAGAGCCTCTTTTTTTTGTATCATATCTTTTATTTTATTTTTTTTATAAACATTTGCTATGAGTTTTACTTGGGAAGTAGCGTTTACTTTTCGTGCAAAATCCCTACTTGTTGGAGTATTGTCCAAATCACACAAAACTACTTTTTGTTCACGAGGAATTTGATTGATGTATGGTTGTGGATATAAAAATGAGTAAAATAAAATACCTCCAATAACGGTTAGTAAAATAGCTGGATTTGTTAAGATTGCTCTAAATTCAGCCTTAATTAACTCAAGCCAGCTCATATATCTCCTTTTTTAAGTCTTATGCTTAAAATTGGTATGGCAAAAAGTAGATTAAATCCCAATAAAAAATATATATCATTGATGGTTGTAAAAGGATTTGCCCCATAGTTTGCTTGAGAAATTTGTATATTTATATAGTGTGTTATGGGTAAAAGTGAGCTCCAAACTTGCGCAAATGGCGACATATCACTAACAGGGAATGTTACACCAACAAATGCTAAACATGATGCTGTATAGGATGCTGTAGTACTTAGTGCGACAGTTGGATTGTAGCTTGAAAAGTATATGGCAAAACCCACAGCTGAACTTGCCAATGTGCATAAAAAACCACCAAACAAAAGATAAGTGTAGCTTCCGTTCATATTCCAGCCTAAAAACTCATAAAAGTACAGGATAAACCCCACACACCATGAAAACATAATAACTACATGTAAAAATATTTTAGATAAAAAAGCTTTTGCAAAACCTATCTTAAGCCAGTTTTTAAGCCCTGTTTCTCTTTGCTGGGCAATTATATTTAAAACTATAGTAGCAATAAGTAAAATCTGCCAAACACATGGAATAATAGCTGGAAGTAAAAATTTTGCGTATGAAAACTCCATGTTATATAAAGGCGTGATTTGTTGTGTAAATGCTATAGATTCATTGTAAGCTTGCTTTATTTGTGTATCTCCTTTAAACAGAGTTTTGCCTACAGAAAGCTTGGCATCAAATGTCCACAAAGTCATTTTTAAAGCTGAATCAATAATTCTGCCTATTAAGATGAATTGGGTGTTATAAAAGCTTGATATGATGGGATTTAAACCCTTCTTTGAGTTAGCTTCAAAATCTTTGGGAATGGAGATATAAGCGTATATTTCATTATTTTTAAGTGCTTTTAATGCTCTATTTTCATCACTATATAAAGATTTTACATGTAATTTATCGCTTCCATCGATATATCTTGCTATATCTCTTGAATATGAACTTTTATCAAAGTCCACTATGCCAACAGGCAAATCAACCACAAGACCTTTTCCGAAGATATTTGAAATGATAACAAAAAGCACAAAAGGTACTATCAGCACACTTGAAAGAAGCCACTTATCTTTTATATAAAGTTTAAGCTCTTCTTTTACAGCTTCATAAAAACTCATTTAACCAAAACGCTCATACCAACGCGCAAATCTTCTATCTGTTGAGTTGGGCGTGCGTGAATTTCAAATGTTCTCATATCATAATCATCCTTCGCATCTGTCGCCCTCCACGTGGCAAAAGTTCCTAAGACAGATATGAAACTAACTTTAAACTCATACTCCTTCTCTAAGGCTGGAATGTTTGCTTTAAAAGTGCTTCCTTTTTTAAATCTTTTTAAGATATTCTCTTTTACATGTAAAACAACCCAAGCATCTTTCATATCTGTAATTTGAACCACAGGAAAACCTCTAGGCGCTAATTCACCACTTTGTAAAAGTACATTTGAAACTTCTCCATCATATAGACTTTTTATAATCAAATCCTGCGCATAAGCTTCCACTTCTTCAACTTTACTTGCTGCAGCTTTCTCTTTTTGTGCAGCTGCTATTTTTACTTCATCTCTTGCGCCCTCTTTTGCCATATTGTAAAGTTCACGGGCTGCTTGTTGAGTGTATTTACTAGCTTTATATTTTGTATAAGCTTCATCTTTTGTCTGCTTAGAAACAACTCCATCTTTATATAAGTTATTCACTCTTTCGTATGTTTTTTTAGCAAGTTCGGAGGCAACTTTTGCCTTTTGCCACTTGTCATATGCTGCAGATATTTGTTGTTTTCTAGTTCCGTTTTGAGCCTGCTTAGATAGTGCACTAGCAGCCTTTTCACCTGCCTTAGCTTGATTGATTTTAGCTTTAAGTTCAGGACTTATGATAGTATATAAAAGGTCACCTTTTTTAACCATATCACCTTTTTTTACGTAAACTTTATCGATTCTTCCACCAGCTTTTGAAGATAGGCTATAACTTTGGGCTTCTATCTGTCCTTGAAGAGAAAAAGGTTTTGGTTCATAGGCTTTATAAAATGTCATACCAAGCCATATAAAAATAGTCAATATGATAACTATTAATATGATGTTAAATAACAAATTTTTAATTTTATTCATTTTTGCTCCGTTTTGCTGTATTTAGAAAATGTATCTATCTCACTGCTTAAAGATAGAAGTTTACTTAAGGATAATATATATTTGTATGAAGCTGATAGCCTTTGGGTTTTTGCACCTTGTAGAAAAATCTCTGCATTTATAACATCCAAAGAGGTACCAAGACCTTGCAGAAATGATTTTTTTCTTAGATGTAAATTCTCTTTAGCTAAAGATATACTTGAAGCTAATCCTTCATACTCTTCTAAAGCTTGCTTGGCACTTTTGTATGTTTTTTTTACTAAAACTGATATATCTCTTTTAATTTTTTCTTGCATGTAATCAGCTTTTAGTTTTTTACTATATGCCACATTTAACTCCCCTCGCCTACCTTTAGAATCAAGCAGTTTGTATTCAAATCCAACTCCAACCATCCAGTCTGGTTTCATTTTAGACGATAAAGTATCATCTTTATATATATCATAATTTCCAAATAAAAATAGATTTGGTTTATAGTTTCCTTTTTTTGCTTTTACAAGTTCATCAGCTTGCTTTTTTTTAGAATTTAACATATTTAATGCAGGATATAAACTTAACGTTTTATCTAAAAAAGTATTTATATTTGGAAGGTTTTTATTTGTAAAAAGTTTTGTCTTTGTCGTTACAAGAGAATCTTTGTGAAGCAGGTTTGTAAGCGCGATTTGCGCTACTTCATACTCTCTTTTTGCTTTTTGCGCATCAACTTTAGCCTTATCAAGTCTAGCTTTTGCTGTTAGAGTCTCGATTTTAGCGATTTGTCCGTGTTTAAAAAGTTTTTGAGAGTGATTAAAGTGTTTTTGAAGTGCCTTTACCATCTCATCTTTAGTTTTTTGAACCTCTTTTAGTAAAACAACACTAAAATATATGCGAGTTAGATACTCAAATTGTTCTTGTTTGCTTAGTTTAAAAAGCTCATTTGCTTCTTGTATTTGCTCTTTTGATATAGCTTTAAAAGCTTCGATTTTACCGCCTGTATAGATAGCCCAAGTGGCACTAATAGAGCTTTTAAAAACATCTTCTTTAGATAGATTTGGTGAAGCATTTTGCAAAGAGTTTTTAATATTTTGAAAAGATGATTTTATGCCTAAAGCTGCACCTTGAGCAATTTGTCCTGCTTGAATATCTGTTTTTCCGCTAGCTTTTGCTTGGTTGTAAGCTGCACTTCCCGCACCAAGAGCAATCCCTTTTAGTATGGTTTCTATAGAATTCTTATCAACCGACACATCCAAATCATCCATAGTTAGTTTATCTGGCTTATCTACATGTGCATAAGTTGCAGATAGTTTAACATCTGGAAAATCCAAATCTTTTGCAATTTCATATTTGTATTTGGCTATTTTTATATCTTCGTTTTTTACATGTAAAACTTCTGAGTGTTTTAAAACTTCTCCCCAAGCTTCACTAAAACTTATGGGTTTAGCATTAGATTCAAAACATAAAACTACAAGTGGAATTATTATTTTTTTAATCATTCCTAATTATACATTTTTAGTTCTTAGAGTATAATTAACAATGTAATAGACATTATAAAATACAGAGCATTTAAGCCCTGTATTTTATGTGTTTTATTGAATGTATCCTGCCATACTAGCAAAAATATATCCAAATAAGCAAGAGGTGAAAACCCCTAATAGTCCAGGTATAATAAAGCTATGATTTATAACAAACTTTCCTATCTTCGTTGTTCCGCTTCTGTCAAATTGAATAGCGGCAAGGTCGCTTGGATATGTTGGCAATATATAGTAACCATAGCAAGCTGCTGCAAACGCCACAACATAACCAGGTTCAACTCCAACTCCAAGTGCGATAGGAACAAAAGCTGCAATCGAAGCTGCTTGTGAGTTTACAAATTTTGATACAATTAAAAGCATAACAGCATAAGTCCATGGATACGCTTGAACTATACCTCCGATTGCTAATTTTAAATCAGGCACATGGGATTTGAACATAGTATCAGCCATCCATGCTATACCATAAACTGCCACGATTGCTATCATACCAGAACGGAAAATTTCATTTTTCGATATCTTACTTACATCTGGTTTTGTTAATATAACTATGATTGCACCAGCAAGGAGCATAAATAGCTGGATAACAAGGTACATTTTCATAGGTTTCATAACCCCTTTAACCTCAAATGAAGGACGAAGTTCTGGGAAAATTCCAAGTATTGCTACAACAACGATAGCACCTAAAAATATCCACATAGCATTCCAGCTCTCTTTTGGCAAGTCTTTTCCGAGTAATGTTTCGTTTCCACCATATACATAAGCTTTTTTCTCGGGATCTTGTATAAGAGCTTGAAATTCAGGGTCATCTTTTAAATCTTTTCCTCTAAACCAGCTAAATGTACCAACCGCAAGAACACCTATAAAGGCTGCTGGCATTGTGATTTTAAGTAAGTCAATATAACCTAAAGTAACACCGTCAAATGCGATATTTCCTTTTGTTAAAAGTGCAACTACTGTAACAACAGCAACTGATACTGGAGATGCTATAACACCCATTTGAGAACATACCGTACTTGCAGCAAGTGGACGCTCTGGTCTGATACCATTTTTAATAGCAACATCATAGATGATAGGAAGTATGGTATAAACCGTGTGTCCAGTTCCGCAAAGCACTGTGAGAATGAAAGTAACTATAGGAGCTAATATAGATACATATTTTGGATTTTTTCTTAAAATTTTCTCTGCGATTTGAAGCATCACATCAAGTCCGCCAGCTGCCATCAAAGTAGCACTTGCACTTACAACTGCCAGGATAGTTAGCATAACGTTTACTGGTGGTTTTCCAGGAGTTAGCCCAAAGAAAAATACCAAAATCAAAAGTCCAACACCCCCAAGTAGTCCTAAGACAACACCGCCTTTTCTAGCACCATAGAAAAGACAACCTAAAACAACCAAGAGTTGAATCCAAAACTCAAAGCCCATGACTTCTCCTTTTTTAAGAAATTTATTCAAAATTATATCTTATATTTATTTAAAGAAATCATAATTATAGATAAAAAATTTAATTTTATATAAAATATTTTTTAATATTTAAAAATTAAAACAATAAGAACATATTGAAATATAAGGATTTTTTTTATATACTGATAACATATTTTATAAAGGAATATCAATGGACTTTACGCTTTCTATTTTTCGTTTTAATCCTAAAACCGACTATCTTCCATACTATAAAAAGTTTATTTTACATGTAAATGAGGATTTAACCTTGCGTGATATGTTGGAACTTGTGAAAAAAGAGGATATGTTTTTCGGTTATCCAACTGATGATAATGCAGCGATTTTTGTCAATGGTTACGCTTTGAGTATTGATATAGTATTAAAAGATTTAAGTGAGAGTTTTGGGTATGAACTTACACTTGAGCCACTTAGCAAAAGAAGGTCTATTCACGATCTTATCGTAGATAAGAGTGATTTTTATGAGGTTTTTGAAAAATTTGAAGATATAGTACAAGATGAAGATAAAAAGATATACGAAAGATATATAAGACACTTTTATGCATCACATGCACTAAAATACGATAAATATACACAAGGAACTTCGGCTGTACTTTTTGCAAGTGATATGATGAAAAAATATCCCCATTTACAAGAGGAGATACTTAAACTAATGTGCGAAGAACATAGCGGACTTTGGCATTATACGAGCTTAAAAAATAAGCTTTATCCGTTTGATAATGATGAAGAAAAAAAGGTTTTACATGTAAAAAGTGAACTTTTTAAAACTTTTTCAAAAAATCCTCATATAAATAAAATATCTTTAAAACTTGCTAGCTTATAAGGAATTAACATGAAAAACTATTTGGTATATAATCAACTTATAAAAGACTTAAACAGCGACCCATTTCAAGCAGGGATAGCCTTACTTAAAGAGTTGAGGGTTGAGTTTGAGTTAAGTAACAGCACAAGAAGAGATATAGGATATGAGTTAAGAGGATATGATAATAAACAATATTGTGGTATTTTTGAAGATGTATTGGATAAAAAAAGCGTTATAGCACTAGAGAACAGTTCATACCTTGGTTTATGTGAAGCTAATAAATTTTATAATAAAGAGTGCAATATTATCCCTTTACATGTAATCTTAAAAGAAAATAGTAAATTGATAAAATCAAAAATAGTCCATAGTTTTCAAAATTTTAATATAGGTATTCATTTAGGAGAATTTACATGTAAAAGTAAAAAAGATGAACTATCTTCCATTTTAACGCTAACTGGCGCAAATGTGCTTAACTTCGATAACGAATTTGAACCAGATGGATACAGTTTGCTTGAATTTGATAAAAATGTAGCTTTTAAGATGGGCTCAAATGTTGTCTTTGACGCTTTTGATAAAGGTTGTGATTTATTGATTGTGGATGATATAAGAAGTTTTCATATGTTTGATTATTATCAAAAAGAGCTTATAAAAACTATGAAAAGACCTCTTGGTGAAAACGGCATGACAATACTTAGTATCTCGCAAGTTTTATTAACAGCATTTGGGCTAGTTAATGAAAATGAAAATCTAACGGCTACCCATAAGGTAAAGCCTAGTTTTATAGAGTAAAATTTGGTAAGATATCAAAAGTTAAAAATATTACAAGAACTATACTTGCTTAGAGCTTTGGGATTTGAATACATTAAACCAACAAGCGATACAAAAGAGGCGCTTAAACACTCTAGTAAGATGCCACATTCATTGAAAAAAATGAATAAACTCGCTTCTTCGTGTCATCTTTGTGGACTTTCAAAAACCAGAAAAAATATCGTTTTTGGAGAAGGAAATGAAAACGCTTCTTTGATGTTTATAGGTGAAGGTCCGGGTGCTAGAGAAGATGAAACAGGAAGACCATTTGTAGGGCGTTCAGGAGAGCTTCTTGGCAGGATAATTCAAGGTGTTTTAAATCTCAAAAGAGAAGATGTTTATATAGCCAATATAGTAAAATGTCGCCCACCAAACAATAGAGTGCCAACTATAGAAGAGGTAGATGCATGTAGGGCATACCTAAAAGAGCAGATAAATATCGTTAGCCCAAAGGTAATAGTTGCCTTAGGTTCGACTAGTTATCATCATCTAACAGGAGAGTTTGAAACCAAGATATCCCAAGTGAGAGGCGAAGTGTATGAACTTTTAGAAGCAAAACTAGTACCAACATATCATCCTAGTTTTCTTCTAAGAAATCCATCAGCTAAAAGAGATGTTTACCATGATATGTTAAGAGTAAAGGAGTTGTTAAAGTGAAAAAGGTTGTTTTAGTGATGTTGGCTTTAGTGGGGCTTTTTGCAAAAAGTTCGATGCTTTCCCCTCTTCCGCTTCCAGATAAAATTTTTATAGATTTAGAACCAGGTTATTGCGATAAAGTCTGCTTGGAGCAATTAGCACAAAATGAGATGTATTTTTCATTTTTAGCAAAATATGCTCCTTTTAAAAATAAAGATGAGTTGGATAAAACTTACGAAAAAGTGACTTCATTATTTAATATAAAGCCTTTAGATATGGATTTTTATTATGATTTCTCAAAAGAGAGCGTACAAGTGAAACTAGCTATATTGCTTTGTAAAAATCGTATAAAAAATTATGCTACAACCTCTGTTAATAGCATTATAGCTTACTTAATGGCAAGAAATAGTGCGTTTGATATAGAAGTGTTTGATGTTGAAAATGAAAACCCAGAAGAGCTACAAAGTGCCCTTGAAAAGATACGAGAAAAAGGATACAAAGCTATTGTTGCGCCAGTTACTTTAATGGGTGCAAATTATATATCTCAAAACGTATCTGACCTGCTTGTTTTTATACCAACTATGCACAATTCAAGTATAGTAAGTATGGGAAATAATATCTTATATGGAGGTATAGATTATAATGAGCAAGTGAAAACTTTACTTGGTATCTCAAATCAAAAAATAGCAACTTTTTCAGATGAAAGCGGACTTAGCAGCAGAATCGATTCTTACGTTGCGATAAACACTTCAGATATAGTATATAGCAATCAAATATCTGGAAAAAAGATAAATCTAAAATATATTTCAGATGCAAATATGACACTTCAAAACTCTTCAGTGTTTTTAAATATGTCTTTAGTAAAATCAAGCCTTTTAAGCTCTCAGCTTAGATCGTTCGACGTAGATATTTATGCACTTTTATCAACTCAGATTAATTATAATCCTTTATTATTAACTCTAACTCAACCTGAAGATGTAAAAAAACTTTATATAGCAAACTCCATTGGAGATACACCATTTGAGATAAGAGCAAACAATGAACTTTTTAATCACTCCATAGAGTATGATTGGGTAAATTATGCTACAAATATTGGAATAGATTATATATATGCAAATTTTTACGCAGACCAAAATAGCAGTAGAGTTTTTAATGAACCCATAAATGGAAACCAAATCTCATACCAAGTTAAGATAATGAAGCCAACTGGATATGGTTTTAAAAAGGTAGATTAAAACTATTTTATTTTACATGTAAATATTTATACCTTATAATCTTGTAAAAAATCGAACATATCTTGTGGTATTTTCTTAGGCTTTCCTTTATCAACATATACAACTAGCATATTTGTTTGAAAAATTTTTTCATCACCTCTAAATATTTCATGCAAGATAGCAAAAGATGTCTTTTTAAAATTTGTTATCTTTATATGAACATCTAGCAAATCCCCCAAAAAAGCAGGCTTAAAAAAATCTGCATCGATGATTTTTCGAACTACAAAACCGCATTGGTTATGAAGTGGTTTTATATCGTTTTGAAAAAATGTTTCACTTCTCAAACGCTCACAATACTTAAAATAGTTCGCATGATAAACAATACCGCCAGCATCTGTATCTTCATAATAAATTCTAACTTTCATATACTTCCTTTTTTTATGCGTTTAATGTATTTTTTGTTTAAAAACTTAATAGATTATATCTCAATAAAAACTGATAAACACCTGCAGAACATATTCCAGCTACTGCTCCAGCGACCAAGTCATCTCCCATAACCCCTAAGCCACCTTTTGCGTTTTTGTCTATTTTTCCTATGATAGATGGCTTCCAGATATCAAAGATTCTAAAAAATATAAATCCTAAAACCATCTGAAGTAAACTTGTGGCATTTGAAAGTATAAAAGTCAGCCAAATTCCAGCTACTTCGTCTATAACTATGCTTTTATCATCGTGAGTTTGTGTAGTTTTTTCATATTTATCTATCTCGGATATACCAATGATTGTTATAAGTATGGTTAAGAGTGTAATAGTTTGCATGCTAAAGTATTGAAGTAGAGCAAATGCCACTAAAGTGCCTCCAAGAGTTCCAACAGTGCCTGGGGCTTTTGGACTAAGACCGCAATAAAAAAATGTTAAAAATAGTTTTTGCAATAGTTTCCTTTAAGAAGTATTAGCCCTACATGTAAATATAGGGCTTATTTTTTAGTCTAAAGCTTCTTTTGCATATTTCAAGCCTAAATCAAAGGCTATTTTATTTACATCATGAACCTTTGGCGGTACTTTTGAAAGCATTACTTCTTTAACCACTTCTAAGTCCATAACTTTTGTCATCTCTAGGGCAATAGCAAGCGCTACAACGGATTGGGTAATAACGTTTCCAACTTCTTCTTTTGCGATGGTTATGATTGGAATTTCGTATATATTCCAATACTTTTTATCCTCTTCACTTGGCTTTACTAAGTTTGGCTCAACTACTATGATACCTCCCTCTTTCACACCCTCTTTAAATTGATCATAGCTAACTTGTGCAGTAGCAAGCATAAACTCAATCTCACCCTCGTTTGCATAAGGGAATAAAATCTCATCATTATCAAGCAAAATATCCACTTTTGTTGGACCGCCCCTTACTTGTGAAGTATAAGTTGATGCTTTTACGCCATAACCACCCTCTTTTATTTTTGCAGCTGCAAGTATCTCTCCAGCAAGGATAACCCCTTGTCCACCAACACCAACAAATCTTAGCTGATTTCTCACATTATCCTCCTTAAAGCTTCACTTTTGTTTTAGTTTGTGCTGCTTCTATAACTTTATCATAGGCTTTACAATACTCTAATTTTGTTTCATCCTTTTTAAGCACACCCAATGGAAATTTACCCTGCTGTTCCTCTTCGCTTAAAGCATCAAACTTTCTTTTTGAAAGACATTTTTCCTCTATCCAACTAAGAGTTTGAACAGCTTCGCCCATTTTATTTTTTCTACCTAAATTTACATGACAATTTGAAAAAATATCAAAAAATGAGTAACCTTCATGTTTAAAACCTTCAACTAAAAGTTTTTCTAGTTTTGCAGGAGATAAAACAGACTCACGCCCAACAAAAGTTGCACCTGCAGCATCTGCAAGTTTTGCAGGATTGAAAGATGGATCAACATTTCCATATTGAGCAGTTACTGTCCACATCTCTTGCGGTGTAGTTGGAGAAGTTTGAGAGTTTGTAAGTCCGTAAATGAAGTTATTTATAAGAACATGGTTTAGGTCTATGTTTCTACGACAGCCATGGATAGTGTGGTTTCCACCTATAGCTAAGCCGTCACCATCTCCAGTTACAACGATAACATGTTTTTCTGGATTTGCTAATTTTATACCAGTTGCATAAGCAATTGCGCGTCCATGAGTTGTGTGAACTGTGTTGCAATTTATATAGGAGCTAAAACGTCCACTACATCCAATACCTGAAACAATACAAACATCATCCATATCCCAACCTAGCTTATCTATGGCACGAATTACGGATTTTAATATAACGCCATCACCACAGCCCCAACACCAAAGTGTTGGCATTTTATCTACTCTTAAATATTTATTATAATCAAATGCCATTACATCATCTCCTTAACACAATTTACCATCTCAAGTGGTGCAATTGGTCGCCCATTTGCCTTGTGAAGTGTAGCAAAATCATCTCTTTTCATAATTCTTTGAATCTCTTGCAAGTATTGACCCATATTCAATTCAGTTATAAAAATTTTATCAAACTTTTCACCAATCTCTTTTAGCTTCTTTTCAGGACTTGGCCAAAGAGTTATGGGACGAAAAAGTCCAGCTTTTATACCATCATTTCTAAGTTTACTAACTGCTTCTTTTGCACCACGACTTATACTTCCATAAGCAATGATACAAACTTCTGCATCGTCCATTTTATACTCTTCATACTCCACTATATCATCACTATTTTTATTGATTTTATTCATCAAACGTTCGATATTGTATTCGCACAGTTTTGCATCTTCGGTCGGAAAACCCGTATCGCCGTGATGCAATCCAGTTATATGATATCTATAGCCTTTAAAGAAGGGGTTTAATACAGCTGGAGAAGTTGGCTCTGCTTTATATGGCTTATAGTCTTTTGGATCGCCCGTAAACTCTTCTCTTTTTACGATTTCAAGTTCATCAAGTTCAGGTAAAAGTGCTTTTCCGTGCATGTGTCCTAAAGTCTCATCTAAAAGTAAAAATACAGGTGTCATATATTTGTTTGCTAGATTAAAAGCTCTTACGGTTTGGGTATATGCTTCTTCCAAGCTTCCAGGACAAAGCGAAATAGAAGCATAATCCCCATGTGTTGGATATTTAGCTTGTCCGATATCCGCTTGTGAAACCCTTGTAGGAAGTCCAGTTGATGGGCCTCCTCTCATAACGTTTACGATAACTAGAGGTATCTCAGCAATAAATGCAAGACCTATCTGCTCACTTTTAAGCGATATTCCAGGTCCTGAAGTTGCAGTCATGGCTTTTGCACCACTCATAGAAGCACCAAGTGCAACACAGATACCGCCTATCTCATCTTCCATTTGGATAAATTTTCCACCCTTTTGAGGTAGTAGAACACTCAAATCATGTGCAACCTCGCTTGATGGAGTAATAGGATATCCACCAAAAAAATTACAACCACAGTCTATTGCTGCTTTTGCAGCTAATGCGTTTCCGCTAGATATTATTTCTCTTGCCATCTATTGGTCCAACTTTCTATAATTATTTGCTTTAATTGCCTTAGCTCTCTCTTTTGATTCAGGGGTTAATTTGGCAAATTTTATTTCACTTCTTTCAGCAACAAATATAGCAAAATCTGGACAATGAAGTTCACAGTCTTTACAGCCAATACAGGCCTCTGGAGTTACAACCTCTATCATCTGTCCCAAAGTTGAATTTGGTGCTGGAACCATTGATAATACACCTGCTGGACATAAACTTACGCATATATCACAGGCCTTACATCGCTTTACATCAACCCAAACGGGCTTATTTTCTGGTGCTTTTAATACACTCATTAGGTCTCCTATCTTTATTTCGCAGAATGAAACAAATTCATCCTTTGCGACCAATTTTTTAAAAAATTGGATTAACAAAAGCATATTTTTGCTGGCGGCAAAAACGTAAACTTTGTTTACAGTTATGAAGCAAATCGTTTTTTTATTGCAAGTTCAAAAATTGAAATATTTTTTTGCTATCGACAAAATTTAAACTCAATTTTTCAAAGTAAAACAAATTTGCTTACTTGTTTCTACTCTTTTAAAGTGTTTTAGTAAACCACTATGTATTTTTATGATTTTTCTACAAAATAGTAGATAAATAATTACTACATGTAAAATGTAAAAACGACTTTAAGCCGCTTTTACATGTAAATTATTTTCTTAAAACCTCTGCTACTTTTCTACCTATATCAGCAGGTGACTTTACAACTGCAACTCCTGCTTTTTCTAAAGCCTCCATTTTTTCAGCCGCAGTTCCAGCACTTCCACTCACTATGGCTCCAGCGTGCCCCATTCTTTTACCTTTAGGTGCAGTTTGACCTGCTATAAAGGCTACAACTGGCTTAGTAATATTCTCTTTTATATAAGCAGCTGCTTGGATTTCCAAGTCTCCGCCGATTTCGCCTATCATCACTATAGCTTCAGTATCTTTATCATCTTCAAACATTTTTAAAAGTTGTTTATAGCTTAGTCCGATAATCGGGTCGCCACCAATTCCAACAGCTGTTGTTATGCCAAAACCTTCGTTACAAACTTGATTTGCACCTTCATAAGTTAATGTTCCAGATTTGCTGATAAGTCCAACATTTCCTTTTTTAAAGACCATACCAGGCATGATACCTATCTTACACTCTTCGGCCGTAATAATACCAGGACAATTTGGCCCTATAGTTTTCATACCTTTTTTTGTTGCGTAAGCTTTTGCAGCTTGCATATCACGCACAGGAGCGCCTTCTGTAATGATAACTGCTAGCTCGATGCCAGCATTAGCCGCTTCAAGTACCGCATCTCCGACAAATGCAGGTGGAACAAATATCATACTTACAGTTGCGCCAGTTTGTTTAACTGCTTCTCCTACCGTATTGAAAACTGGCTTATCAAGGTGAGTTTGACCACCTTTTCCTGGTGTTACACCACCAACTATTTGCGTTCCATATGCTATACATTGTTCACTATGAAAAGTACCCTCTTTTCCAGTAAAACCTTGAACTATTACTTTTGTGTTTTTATTTACCAATATACTCATTTTTTATTTTCCTTTTGCAGCTGCTACAGATTTTCCCGCTCCATCTTCTAAATCAGATGCGGTTATAATATTATCAATATTTGCATTTTTTAAAATTTCAGCAGCTTCTAGAGCATTTGTTCCATCTAATCTTACAATGACCGGAACATTTACATTTACTAATTTTGTAGCTTCTAAGATACCATTTGCAATCCTATCACATCTTACGATTCCGCCGAAGATATTTACGAAAATTGATTTTACATTTGGGTCTTTTAAAATAATTTCAAAACCCTTTGCAACAGTTTCAGCACTTGCAGTGCCGCCAACATCCAAGAAGTTTGCAGGTTCACCACCCATGTAGTTAATAGCGTCCATCGTACCCATAGCAAGTCCAGCGCCATTTACCATACAACCAACACTTCCATCAAGTTTAACATAACTTAGTCCGTACTTTCCGGCCTCTCTTTCACTTGCATCCTCTTCTTCTATATCACGATATACTTCTATATCTGGATGACGCCCTAATGCGCTATCGTCAAAGCCCATCTTTGCATCAAGAGCTATAAAATCACCACTACCTGTTTTAACAAGTGGATTTATTTCGATAAGTTCAGCATCATTTTCAAGATATAACTTATATAGTGCTAAAGCAAATTTAGCAAATTTTTTCTGCTCATCTTTGTCGGTGATGCCTAAACCAAATACCAACTCACGTGCATGATAAGGTTGAAATCCAATGGAAGGATCAACCGCTACTTTTACTATCTTTTCAGGAGTTTGCTCTGCTACTTTCTCTATCTCCATACCACCTTGGGTAGAAGCCATAATGACTGGCATCTCCTTTGCACGATCTAGTACCACGCCAAGATATAGTTCATCTTTTATATCAACACCCTCTTCTATGTAGATTTTTTGAACTAGCTTGCCTTCTGGACCCGTTTGGTGAGTAATCAAAGTCATACCTAAAATCTCATCAGCATACTTTTTCACTTCATCTAAACTACGTGCCAGTTTAACACCGCCTCCAAGTCCACGACCGCCTGCGTGAATTTGAGCTTTTACTACCCAAATACTACCGCTTAACTTTTTGGCATTTTCTACTGCTTCATCTACGCTAAATGCCACGTATCCCTTAGGTGTTGGAACACCATATTTTTTAAAAACTTCTTTGGCTTGGTACTCATGAATATTCATTTAATCTCCTAATTCATCTCTTTGTATTAAAATTACTTTTTTTATCAAAAAATTATGTTCGTAATTCTTACAAAATATACTTATATTAAACTTAATATGGATAAAAAATGAAGCATATTTAAATAAAATTACAATTTACACTACTTTTAGTAACACTTTTATAATATACTTCATTTTAAATATAAATCTAGCTTAAATTTATCCCATCTAAGATTTTATTAAATGTTTCGCTCGGACGCATAGCGATAGAAGCCTTCTCATCATCTACCAAGAAGTATCCTCCTATATCAACTGGTTTTCCTTGAACACTATTTAATTCATCTACGATAACCTTTTCATTTTCTGTTAGTTTATCAGCAAGTGGTGCAAACATAGCACTTAACTCACTATCTTGGGTTTGATTTTTTAAAGTATTTGCCCAATACATGCAAAGATAGAAGTGACTTCCCCTATCATCCAACTCTCCACACTTTCTTGAAGGTGAGCGATTGTCTAGTAAAAACTTTCCAGTAGCCTCATCGAGTGTTTTAGCAAGTATCGATGCTCTTTTGTTATCTTGCGAAGTACCCAAAAAGTCTAAAGATGCTGCAAGAGCCATAAATTCACCTAAACTATCCCATCTTAAGTGATTTTCGTTTATAAATTGTTGTACATGTTTTGGTGCAGAACCACCAGCTCCTGTTTCAAATAACCCACCACCTTTCATGAGTGGAACGATTGAGAGCATTTTTGCACTTGTTCCTATTTCAAGAATTGGGAAAAGGTCGGTGTTGTAATCTCTTAAAACATTTCCAGTTACCGATATGGTATCAAGCCCCTCTCTCATTCTATCAAGTGAAGTGATGGTCGCTTGAATTGGGTGCATTATTTTGATATCTAGACCTTCCGTATCTTCATCTTGCAGGTAAAGGTTTACTTTTTTAAGTATCTCTTTATCATGGGCTCTATTTTCATCTAGCCAGAATATTGCTGGAGTATTACTAAGACGTGAGCGAGTTACAGCTAAATGAACCCAATTTTTAACAGGTGCATCTTTTGTTTGACACATTCTATATATATCATCTTTTTCAACCTCATGACTTAAAAGTACTTCACCAGATGATGATATAGCTTTTACTACGCCGTCAAATGGTATCTGAAAAGTTTTATCATGACTACCATACTCTTCAGCTTTTTTTGCCATAAGTCCAACATTTGGTACTGTTCCCATAGTTCTCGGATCAAGGGCTCCATGTTTTTTACAATTTTGAATCGTAGCTTGATAAACTCCTGCATAACATCTATCTGGAATGATTGCTTTAGCATCTTTAAGTTTTCCATCTTTATCCCACATCTTACCAGAGTTTCTTATCATAGCTGGCATTGAAGCGTCTATGATAATATCATTTGGAAAGTGTAAGTTTGTGATACCTCTATCTGAATCCACATGTGCTAACATTGCTGAACGCTCATATATAGATTGAATATCTTGCTTTATAGTCTCTTTTAAATTTTCAGGAAGATTGTCTATTTTAACATAAAGGTCTGCCAAACCATTGTTAGGATTGATTCCAATATCTTTAAATACCTCTTTATGTTTGTTAAATAAATCTTCAAAAAATACACTAACCGTAAAACCAAACATAATAGGATCTGATACTTTCATCATGGTTGCTTTTAGGTGAATAGACATAAGAACATCTTTCTCTTTAGCATCTTCTATTTGCTGTTTTATAAACTTCTTATAAGCACGTGCGCTCATAAATGAACTGTCGATGATCTCTCCAGTTTCTAGTTTTAAAGATGGTTTTAAAACCTTTTCTTCTCCATCTTTTCCAAATAATACTATCTTTATATCATCTTCTTTACTTAAAGTTACAGATTTTTCACTTCCATAAAAATCTCCACTTTCCATGTGCGATACATGTGAAAGAGAATCTCCACTCCAAGGACCCATTGAGTGAGGATTGTTTTTTGCATACTCTTTTATGCTTTGGGGAGCTCGTCTATCCGAGTTTCCTTCTCTTAATACAGGATTTACAGCTGAGCCTAAAACTTTAGAAAATCTTTTTTGCAACTCTTTTTCTTCATCTGTTACAGGGTTTTCTGGATATGATGGGATATTGTAACCTTTTTCTTGAAGCTCTTTTATGGCAGCTTTAAGTTGAGGAATAGATGCTGAAATATTTGGTAATTTTATTATATTCGTATCTTCTTTTTGTGTTAATTCTCCAAGATAGCTTAAATCATCATCAAGTTTTTGTTCATCGTTTAAAAACTCTGGAAAATTTGCTATAATTCTACCAGCTAGCGAAATATCTTTTCTTACCATATTAATATTTGCACATTGGGTAAATTTTTCAATAATAGGCAACAACGAGTATGTTGCCAACATCGGTGCTTCATCAACTTTTGTGTAAATTATGTTACTCATAAATCAAACTCCTTGAAAATATATTAGCGATATGATAGTATTTTAAATATAAAATTTCGCATAAAATCTTTTAAAAAATGTAATTATTTACCAAATTTCTATCTAATCTTTTTTTGTCTAAGTATTTCATTTACATGTGATTTATAATTTGTAGAAAATATATGACCATTTTTTCTACTTTTTTTATCCCTAACAAAATATAGATAATTTGTCTTTTTTGGAAAGATTGATGCTTTTATAGCAGCTGGACTAACAACACATATGGGATAAGGAGGAAGACCGCGGTGTTTATATGTGTTAAATTTTGAATTATCTTCATCTATTCTACGAGCTGTAATGCCTATATGAGAGTGTTTACCATAGTTTAATGCCCCATCCATTTGAAGTTTCATCCCTTTTCTTAGGCGATTATATATAACGGAAGAAACTATAGGCATCTCTTTTTCGTTACCTGCTTCTTTTTGAATAATAGAAGCTATGATAAGATATCGTTTCCATCTATTTTTATCGTAGTTTTTAAATATCTTTTTTGACATATTTTCATGGGTTGCTTGCGAAACTTTTAAAAGATAACTTATAAGATGGTCTGCACTTATGCCTATGGGAAATGCGTAAGTTTCAGGAACTATCATACCATCTTCTAAGCTTGACTTTAAATCATATGAGTTTCTAAGTTCATCATAAGAAAGATTGTACTCGCGAGCAAGAAGTTGCAATATAAGTTCTGTTGTTTCACCTGGATAGATGATTATAGATTTTGTAGCAGCTTTTGCATTTGCTAAATGGTATAAAAAATCCCCCTTAGAAAGAGATGTTGAGCCTATATTTATCCAACCAGCTTGCGGACGACCTATAAATACTAAAAGATATTTGTCGATAGTCGGAGATATGTTAAAATTTCGATTACCAAGATATGTTATAATGTTAGATATATTACCCTTTGGTACAAAAACTACACTTGTGGTGTCAATTTTTTGACCTAAATATATAATAAGTGAAAGAATGATAAGAAGCGTACATTCCAGAATAGCTAAAAAGCTAAAAATTGTTTTTATTTTACTCACATTTGTCCTTGTAGGTCTAATTTTTACACTTAAAAATGGTGTTTTTATAGATAAATTTGACTTTGCTGGTTTAAAAGTCGAACAATTATATATAAAATTAGATAAAAAACTTATTGTACAAATAAAAAAGATAAAAATCAAGTTTAAAAGATCAAAAAAAAGTTCAAGTGAGGAGTTATCTTTAGCCCTTAATAGACTTCCTTGGATGGATAAGTTTTTCTCATCCATAGATATAAAAGAGATGGATATAGAAAATAATCACATAACACTTTTATATAAAGATGATATTTTTTATCTAAATTCAAAATATTTAACCTTAGATACCAAACTTTCATACCTAGATAGACTTTTAAAAGCAAATATTAAGTCTTTAGTTTTTAAAGATTTTAATTTAAAACTTAGTGGTGAATTTATGGGCAATATTAAAACTTTAGAAGGAGAGTTTAAAGGAGTTTATAAAACCCATAATATACAAGGGGATTTAAAACTAAAAACTAAACAAAATATACTATACTATGAAGCAAATAGTAAAGATTTTGCATCACTAAAACCTTTTATGAAAGCGTTAAATCGAAAGATAAAATTAAACCCTACTATAAATAATTGGATATACAAAAAAGCAGTCGCTAAGAGCTATAAGATAGAGTATTTTAGGGGCAGATATAATTTTAAAAATGGTAACTTCTACCCAAATGACTTAAATGCAAAAGCTTATGGAAAAGATGTAGAGATAAAATTTCATAAAAATGCACCACCAGTTTATGTGAAAAATGTAGATATATTTTTAAAAAATGATGTCTTATCATTTAAAATTCAAGGTGCAAACTATCAAAAACTAAAGATAAAAAAACCACATGTATATATAAAAAATCTAATTGGAAAAGGGAGTTATATTGTTATCGACCTTAAAACAAACGCCCCTTTAAACAGGGATATTCATAAGATTTTAAAAGCATTTAATATATATCTTCCTATTATGCAAACTAAAGGAAAAACAAATTCACATGTAAAAATGAAGATGAATTTTAAGCCTTTTACATTTGATATAAAGGGGGATTTTAAAGTAAAAGATGTGAAGTTTTTACTATCAAATGCTCCTTTTAAGAGTAAATTTGCCCATATAAAACTAGATAATGAAAAAGTATTATTAAAAGATACAAATTTGGCATATAAGGATATTTTAAATATAGATACTGATGGAGTTTTTAACCTAAATTTAAATGAATACAAAGGAGATACTCGTATAAATTTAATTCATATAGGTATGAACAACGATAAACTTTTAGATATAAAAGATAAAAGTATAAAATCTTACATGTATATAAAAAAAGATGGCATTGATATCGAATTGCCAGAATTTAAAGCAAAAATGTTTTTTTCAAAACATAAAAATCATTTCACACAAGACAATCTTGCTTTGCTTTTTAAATACTCACCTTTTATGAAAAGTAAAAATCTATACGATGGAAAGATAAAGGTTGATACGGAAGATTTTGTAAATTTTGATGCTTTTTTACGTGTAAAAAAGATGAAGCCTATATTTGAAAAAAACAGACAACCATTAAGTAGTATGGATTTACATGTAAATATACAAAAGGATAAAACCAAAGCAATTTCTAGCGATGGATGTTTTAAATTATCAAGCTTCAAAGAAGTAAATCATATAAATATAGATCGTTGCAACATACTAATAGATACCAATTCATCGGCTGTTAGCTCTAATATCAAGGCTTATATTTATGGAAATAAAAGCAATATAATTTTAAAAGATACCAATAAGACCATCTTGCTTGATAATTTTCAAGCGGAAGTTAGTAATTCATCTTTAAACTTTACAGCACAATATAAAAAAGGTTATATTGAAGCTAAAAAAGATAAAAATATTTTACATGTAAAAGCTGATAACTTAAATCACACATTTGTAAATTCTATTTTAGAAAAAAAGATTTTTAAAGGTGGCAATTTTAATTTAAAAATAAAAGGTGCAAATAGCGAACATTTTGTAGGGTATGTAAGATTTGATGATACTTTTATAAAGTCATTTAGTACTTACAATAACTTAATAGCATTTTTAAACACCCTGCCCTCTTTACTATCACTTAAAAAACCAAGCTTCAATCAAAAAGGATATCTTGTAAAAAATGCAAATATACTTTTTGAGAGAAAAAAGAGAAATTTTGATATATATTCAATCGACATAAAAGGTGTTGATGCTGATATCATCGGCAAGGGAAAATACGATATAGAAAATGAGTTTGTGGATTTGAAGGTGGATTTAAAAACTTTTAAAGATGTGAGTAATCTCATAGGAAAAATTCCACTTTTAAATAATATTTTATTAGGCAACAATAATACTATTGAGATATTTGTTTCCATTGCAGGAAAGATAGATAATCCAAAAGTTACAACTCAAACAGCGAAAGAAGCTGCTTTAGTGCCTTTTAATATCATAAAAAGAACAATATCTCTTCCATTTAAGATATTTTAATGATTATTTTACATAAAATTTTACATATTTAAAGTTTTAATGATTTTATCTTTAAGTTCATAAGGACTTTTGCAAATATATTTTTTTTCACTCTCATACTCCCCATATCCCCAAGAAACAAATATAAAGTGAGAGTTAGCATTTTTTGCGCAAAGCTCATCCTTTAAACTATCGCCTATTAATAGACTATCTTGAGCTTGTACATGTAAACTATCAAATATACATGTAAGAACTTTCTTATCAGGTTTTGATGCTTTTGCGGTTTCAAACCCAACTATCATATCAAAATAGTCCATAAGATTTAAATGCTTCATCATTTTAATACAAAAAACATCATAGGCATTTGTAGCAATCGCAAGTTTTGCCTTATTTTTAAAAAAGTCTAAAACATCCATCATACCATCATACAAATGTAAATCTTTTACACACTCATCAATGTAATGTTTATAAAAAATCTCTTTTGTCCT
>PDWI01002831.1_pt1 | contig 28136 bp, 26 predicted proteins | sample 1430891 | NCBI WGS metagenome assembly PDWI01 (sample SAMN01162508, study PRJNA174530) | Oral metagenome, whole genome shotgun sequencing project. | biome: Marine environment; feature: Marine mammal; material: Swab sample of the gingival sulcus; isolation source: swab sample of gingival sulcus... | reverse complement strand
AAATACTTCAAAATTGACAACCGTTTTAATTTTATTTCTTTTTATACTTTCTGAAAGAGCTTTTAAATTTAGAAAGAAATGAACAATTAACTGATTAGTATCTAAAAAACTTTTATGTAAATCTGTCAACTCTTCTGATAAAATATTTGTATTTAGAAAATGTGAAATTAAATCTTGTTGTTCGTTTAGTAATGTTAAGCATTTATACACTTTATTGCCATCTGTTACAATAATTCCTTCTTTACTTTCTAATTCTTTGACAAGAGTTACATTCACATTGAATTTAGATTGCAATATAGAAATAAATTTGTTTTTATAATTCTCTCTTTTAATCATATTAACTCTAATTGTTTTAATCTTTTTAAGTCTAAATCAGCTATTTGTGCATTTTTTAATGATAAGATTATTTCTTTTTTTAAATTTTCTTTGAAATTCAAATTTTTTTTTAAAAAATTTGGAACTGATGGATTGTCAAAACCAAAATTAATTTTATCAAAGCCCAAAGATTTATATTTTTCAATAAATAGTGGTATTTCGTGTAAATTTTGTTTTACAAGTGTCATTCGCCCGAATAGAATTAATTTTGTTTTAAAACTTTGTCTACATGATATTATTGTCTTTATGTTTTCTAACACTTTATAAAAATCAGAACCTTTGTTTATTAATTTATGTGTGTCATGCGTTACAGCATTTATCGAAATACTGATAACTTTGGCATTTAAAGCTAATTGTTCTGCAATGTCATAATCTACTAAAAGCCCGTTTGTTAGTAGGGTATATCTGAAATTATTTTTATTTAAGTAATTTATTAAACTTAAACAAGAATCAATATAAAGCGGTTCGCCACCCTGAATAATAATGTTTTCAAATAAACTAAAATCAATATTTTTTATTAATTGCGATGACGACAATTCTATTGGATTTTCTTTGTGTCTTTTAGGATGGTTACACATTATACACTGAATATTACAACTTTCACTGCAACTAATATGTATTGTTTTCAAATTGTTAACACCAATTTCAATACTGGTATTAGCTATTAAAATATCTTTATTGACTAATGTGCAGGTTTCATAACATTCTAATTCCCCTAATAATGATTTTCTTCTTGAATTAACTGCAATTTTATTGTTAATTAATTCTTTAAGAGAATTATTATTAATATTTCCTATTTTTTCAGGCTTTAATAAACAACAATTATAAACATCTCCGTATTTATTTATAGTAACGCTTTCCCATAAGTCTGAACAATATGTGTTTTTGTTAGTATTTATCATTTGATTTTTCTAAAAAATGTTGTAGCAATAATTCTCTACTATGTAAATATTTGTTATTTTTTTTATTGTTATTTGTTAGTGTTCCGCTTAAAGAATACACAGAATATAAAATTTCATCTGCGATATAAATTTCATATTTAGCTTTATTTAATAACAAGTCAACTGTAAACCAATGGTCTTCTGCACTCTCAATTTCTTTATAATCTATTAAAACATGTGGCTTTATAAACGTATTACAAGATGGTAGCTCTCCGTTTGGATTACCTTTACTCATTTGTTCCAGTTTTTGTTTTAAGAAATCAAAATCTAATAGACTTTTTTCTGCTTTATTTACCCTATTTATGGTTTTATTATTTATAGAAAGTTTATTCCCAGACATTATTACATCAGGATTATATTTATCCATGATATTTTCAATTTCAGAAAGTGTGGTATCATTTACAATATAATCGTCTGCATCTAATCGCCCAATGTAATCAGTATTTGGAATTTTTTCTCGGATATATGAATGTAAATAATTTCTTACTTTATATGATTTGCCAAGATTTATATTTTTTATAATAATCCTGCTGTCATTTATAAACTCTTGTATTTCTTCTTTCCATTTATCTGTTGAATTATCATTTACAATAAATAATAATACATTTCTTTTTAAATGCTTTTGGTTAAGAACAGATTTTACAGCTCTTTTTAATGTTAAAGCACCATTTTTTAATGGCATTCCTATTACGATTGTCTTATTTTTCAGCATACTCATATTGAAAAATTTTTTTTGCTCTTATAATTGATTTCTGAAAATCTGCTTTTGAAAATCTTGATTTATACTTTTTATAGAATATATCTAATCCTTCTTTTTTTAATGTTTTATTATCTGTTACTCTATCATTTCCATTAGCATAATGTATTACATGAGGTTCGTTTAAAATAATAATTGAACTGTCAGGAAATTTGTTTTTATAATCTAAAAACCTAATCATTAAATCTCTATCTGTTGTGCTTGGCATATTTTCATCAAAACCACCGATTTTTTCTAAAATATCAGACATAAAAAACATATTGCTTCCCTGAACTCCCGGATTTCCAATAAAAAAATGTTTTGACGTTAATTCTTCTCTTTTAATATAATGTATCCGTTCAAATTTATTTTCTTTCCAAATTATCGGTGCAAAAACAGCTAATGTTTCATTATTGATTTTATTTATACATTCATACAAATAATTATCTTTGTATTTATCGTCATCATCCAATATTGCCGTAAATGATTTTTTCTTTTTTCTTTTTTCTTTAATAAATTCAATACCTGTGTTCCATGCACCTGTTCCTGATTTAAACTGCGTTTTTTTGTTTTTTAATAAGTGAGTTTTAAATTGATTTTCCTTTAATCCAAACTTATTCCTAAGTTTTTTTATTGAATTTATAATTTTTTCGTATTCCGTAGAAAATTCATTTCCTGAAATTTTAATATTGTCATCAACAATAACAATTTCAATATTTTCAAAATTTATATTTTTTTGAGAATAAACCGATTTAAGAGAACGATTTATTAGTAAATCAGTTCTTTTTTTTGAGGTAGCAATAATTATGTATATTTTTATTGCTTTCATATCAATTAAGTGTTAAGTTTCGCAAGGTTGTTTATTATAACTTGTTTTATTATTAGTTAGTCTTATCGAGTAGTGTAAGCCTCCCTAAGAACCATACAAGCAATTTTTTACCCAACAAAAATACAATTTTTTTGTTTATTTTTAGAAGATTTTTGCAGTAATATCCTTTCCCCTTTTCGATTACGTATTTATTGACACCACCCTAACGAGTAAACAACATTTCGCGATATTTGGGCAAGGGCCAAAGCGTATCATCTACTATAAGTTCCAGCTTATCAGTATGATAGCGTATGTCGTTTATGCGGGGTAAGATGTTTTTTTCATAAAATATAAGACGCTCCGTATACGATGACAACAACTTAGCTTCTTTTTGAGCATTTATCATCTTTGTTACGTTTTCTATAATTTTATTTCTGTGTTTGTTTATTTTTTCAACAGTAGTAAAAGTATCTTTTGTATTCGTTTTAAACTCTTCATTATCAGAGTATAGCTCCTTTAAACCGCGTAAATTTTCAATTAAAATATTTTGATACTTTATAGCAATGGGATTTATGTGGTTTATAACCAAATCGCCTATAACACGGGCTTCTATTTGTAGTTTTTTATTGTGTTCCTGTATTTTTATCTCATAACGCGAGTGTAATTCACGATAATTTAATACCTGTGTGCGTTCCCAAAGAGCTTTGCTTTTTTCCGAAATCATTGCATGATAGGCTTCGGCAGCGGTAGTAATTTTTTTCAATCCGCGTCTTTTGGCTTCCTCTTCCCACTCTTTTCCGTAGCCGTTACCTTCAAATAATATCGGTTTCAATTCTGTGATGTATCGCCTTAAAACTTGAAAAATTGCATCCTCCGTATTGAGTTTTTTCTTTTGTATAAGCTCATCGACTTCGTTATTAAATATCTCTAACTGTTCGGTTACTGCGGCATTTATAACCGTAATAGGTTCTGCCGAATTAGCCGAAGCACCCACAGCCCTAAACTCAAACCTGTTGCCGGTAAAAGCAAAAGGCGAGGTTCGGTTACGGTCGGTATTGTCCAGTAACAATTCGGGTATTTTCCCTATATTTATATTAAGCATTGTTTTTTTGTCTGAGCTTATTTCAGAATCGGGAATTTGTTGTTCCAAGTCGTTTAATATTTGGGTAATTCTATCGCCCAAAAATACTGAAATTATTGACGGAGGTGCTTCGCCGCCTCCTAAACGATGCAAGTTGCTCGCCGATACTATTGAAGCTTGTAGCAAATCGCTGTGATTCTTAACAGCTTTTACAATATTTACCAAAAAAGTAATAAAACGCAGATTCTTTTCAGGGGTATTGCCCGGTTGTAATAAATTTTCTCCTGTATCGTCTTGTAACGACCAATTGTTATGTTTTCCCGAGCCGTTGATTTCTTTGTAAGGTTTTTCGTGAAATAAAACTTTAAAATTATGCCTTACCGAAACACGTCGCATTATTTCCATAAGTAAAAGATTATGGTCATTTGCAAGATTTGCTTCTTCAAAAATAGGGGCGCATTCAAATTGATTAGGTGCAACCTCATTGTGGCGAGTTTTTACAGGTATACCAAGTTTGTGGGCTTCATATTCAAATTCTCGCATAAAAGCTGTTACACGTTCCGGAATTGCACCAAAATAATGGTCGTTGAGTTGCTGCCCTTTAGCTGCCGAATGTCCCATTAGAGTACGTCCTGTGAGAGCAAGGTCGGGGCGAGCTGTGTATAAAGCTTTATCTATAAGGAAATATTCTTGTTCCCAACCTAAAGTTACTTGTATTTTTTTTACATTTTTATTGAAAAATTGCATACTGCGAGTTGCTGTTTTATCCAGTGCGCTTAATGATTTTAAAAGCGGGGTTTTATAATCGAGAGCTTCGCCTGTGTATGAAACAAAAATTGTGGGTATGCAAAGTGTATTATCAAAAATAAATGCCGGTGATGATGGATCCCATGCTGTGTATCCGCGTGCTTCAAAGGTATTGCGCAGTCCGCCATGCGGAAAACTCGAGGCATCGGGTTCTTGTTGGCTGAGCATTTTTCCAGTAAATCCTTCAAAGGCTTGTCTATCTGTTCCTATTTCTAAAAATGCGTCATGCTTTTCGGCAGTTTGTCCTGTAAGCGGATGAAACCAATGTGTATAGTGAGTTGCACCTCGTTCTATTGCCCACGCTTTCATGCCGGTAGCTATTTGGTCGGCTATGTTTCGGTCTATTTTGTGTCCTTTTTCAACGGCTTCCATTATGTGATTATATGCGTGCTTGGGCATATAACCGTGCATTTTTTTGTAATCAAAGACATTTATTCCGAAATAATCAGTAATTTTTTGTTCCGGTTTTTTGTATTCTATGGGTTTACGGTCTATTATTTTTTCAATAATTTTTTGTCTTAGTGACGACATGTTATAAATTATTTATGAATTAATTAATACTGATAATATTTCGTTAAGTTTTGAGCTAAATACTTGATAATTAAAAAGTTATGGGATAATAATACTCCTTTGTAAACTTCTGAATATCAGATTGTTACAGAAGTTGATTAATTGCTGAACTTGATATATATCTCAGAAAACTAATATCTTTTGAATTGTTTTAAATTTATTTTGTTTTCAAAGTATCTTCATAATTAGAAATCAATTTACGTGCATCGAAGGCTGCTAAGTATTCCCTCATTTCCGTAAGTTTTTCTGTATATAAATTTTCTTTATGGTCGGTTTCTATATCATTAATTTCGTCCGAACGATAAGCAGCCAATTCTTTAAGTGGGGTAATTAATTGAGTTTCGCAAAGTTCTGTAATGAGCTTGTGTAGAGGTAGTTGAATGATGCTTGGTTGTGTAAAACTTTCGTTAAAAGCATTATTCATACTTTTTTCATTCATTACGTCTAATGTTCTTGGGAATAGTTTTAATATTTCATCTGATTTTTGCTTTATTTTCTCAATTTCTTCATCCCATATCTCTTTGGTTAATTTAGTAGGATTGGCAGATTTGTTTATAACAGGTATTATAGCATTGCTCATTTCAATAGTGTACAATGTTATAATATTTTTGAGTTTTATGTAATTTGAATATTTTAATTTTCCTTCAAAAAATAGTCCGGCAACTTCGTCAATTTTTTTATCGATTATTTTTTGCGAACCTATTTTTTTCATTTTATCTTGATATTCATAAAAATCATGCGGGTTGTTTGTACTGTTTATAAATTCGTTTAGAATAATTGTCAAAATTTTCTTTCGGTTTTCGGCTACTCCTGTTACTATGAGCTTTGTTTCGGTTTCTAATTTGTCGTATTTGGTGTTGAATATTTCGTGTGCTTTTTGCAATCCGGTTTCTATACTTTCATCTTCTTTACTTATGTTTTTTAATTTATTCAATTCAAAAATTACACGTTTTACATAAGCGGCGTATCTATACAAAAATCTCAATCCTTGTATTCTTATATTTTCTATCTCAAGGTCTAAAAGTTCAAACAACATGGAGTGCATGACTCGTTGTCGTACTTTGCTTCCCACCTTAGGATTAATTCCTATGCTTGTTCTTAACAATGTTTTTCCGTCAAAGTGTTTTAATGCTTTTTTATATTCTGAACTTAGCTCTTCTTTGTCAAAATGCAAAACAAATTTGTCTTGGTTTGTTGCAATAAACTCATTTCTGTTTTTTCGGTAGTCTGTCAATACCGCAAGCATCATTTCTTGTAGTTCGGGTATTGATTTTTGTTCAAATGTTTCAATTTGTTTATTGGCATCTTCTACAAAATTTTCTTTAATCTGAGAGATATATGCTTCAAATTCTATTGTATCATTTATTACTTTATTTAATTCTTCTGAAATAAAAATATTTTCAATATGTTTTTTTATGCCTTGCAGCATTAGTAGGAAAGCATCAAATTCTTTAAATGTTAATGTAGCAATAGTTTTTTCGTGGAGGTTTATTATTCCTTTAAATCCTTCTTTTACTGCTTCATTGATGTTTTCGTGGCGTGAATAAACAATATCTTTGGTTATTTTTTCTTCCAAATCAAAATTATGTGATTCGGAAATAACGGAGCGTTGTGAAATATTTACTCCAAGATTTTGTTCTTTAAAAGTTGTAGCTGCTCGCAGTAGAACTACGGTACCTATTTTGTGTAGTAATACATTTGTATTTTGTACAAATTCATCTTCGCTTCCCGGGTTAATACTCGGTATTCCCAAAAATACTATATCTGAATCTTTTGATTCGGTTCGTATTATTTCATAAAAAGGTTTCTGTTCAACTTCATTGTTTACTACTTTTACTTCTGCTTCAAGCCTCATGTTTTCTAAAATATCATTTGCTTGACGGTATATATAGTGTGTTTTGCTGTATTCTCCGCTCACAATCATTAAACGTATTTTGGCGTTTTCCCATTTTTCTGAAATAAGCATAAATTTGGCAAGAGTAAGCGCAAAGTTACCATTATTGCCGGCACCACGCCACCAAATATCTATTTGTTTATATTCGCCATATCCAAATCTTCTGTCGTAATCTATTAGTAATACGTTGTAGTCCAGTTTGTTAATTGTTTGAATGAGTTTTACAAATCGTTCAGGCTGCTTGCTTTGCCTGCCCCAACCCATGACTATTGTGTTGGGTTCAATACCTGAAAATCCGTAGGTTTGTACAATCATTTCTATACCGTCGTATACATTTTTGCATGTTTGGCGACGAGTAAATAAGCCGGGCATTCCCTCGTTTTTTTCGGGAACAGATTGTTTATATTTAGGAAATAGAGCGTCTGCATTTTTATCTTCTATAAGGTCAAAATTTGATAAAAATCCGTATTTCCCCACGAGTGAATTTCCAAATTCAAGAATATGAGCGCGTCTTTTGTCGCCTCCGCTAAAAAGAATAATATTGGGCAACCAGTTTCTGTCTTCTATGGCATTATGGTCGAGTATATGCAGTCCGCGCCTGACTATCGACACCCAAACGCTTTTCCAAACGTCTCCGTAGTCTAATTTCAGTTGTTTTCTTTGTAGCACAAAATATATAAGCCCTATGATGACGAATGCTACCATCATTGAAATCATATCTAACTGAAACATAACTACAAAAGCGAATAAAAACCCTACTATTCCAAATATTTTATGCACCTTGAATGTAGGACGAAAATCGGGACCTGCCCATGCTTCCAAAACATAAGCCAAGTTGATGAAACCATAGGAAGCCAAATAGAACATGGTAACAATTCCGGCTATTACGTTTAGGTTTCCTATCAATATACCTCCTTCGGCAATAATAAAAATTAGCATCAAAGCGGTACGGGGTTCTTTCGATGGTCCGTAGCCTTTGCCGAATATTCGTGGTGTTACACCGTCTTGCGAAAGCGCTTGCAGTATACGAGGTCCGCCAAGTATGCCTCCCAGTGCAGATGATAAAGTAGCTCCCCAAATACCTGCTATAACGAGTTGAGGCAACCATGCTACTTGTAAAATAATATTTGAATTTCCTATTAAGTTTACTCTATCTATATAAATTCCTAAAGTTAAAGTTAAAACTAAATACACAACAAAGCCTACCGATATAGCCAATAAAGTTCCGTTTGGGATGTTTTTACGTGGATTTAGCAAATCGCCCGACATGGCGACCCCTGCTGTAAAGCCCGTAACAGCCGGGAAGAATATTGCAAATACCGTTTCCATACTTTCGCCGTTTGCTACGGGTAGGAGCGAAGGAGTGTCGGGTATAAATTCCGGGTGCATGCTAAAACCCACAAAAACAGAAATCAATGACAAAGCTATTGCCGAAAGAATGATGTATTGTGATTTTATTACTAAAGAGGTACTTATCAATGCCAGAATGGTAAGTATTAATAAAACAGCACTACCGGCTATTCTATATGAATTTATATCGGGTGGTAGGTTTAAAAAGTCGGAAATAACTTGTAGATTTAAAAAACTTTCGACAAAACCTATTATATAAAGTGAAATACTTAATGCGGTGCCTACAAACAATGCAATCCCGATAGCGCCCCCCATAGGAAGTCCTAAACTTCGCGAAAGCATGTAATATATACCGCCCGTTTTTATTTTTTTATCAGTAGCAACCGACGAAATACTCAAGCCCGTTGTTACGGAAATTATATGAGCCACGAGGATGATACCAATAGTTCCGAGTATACCCGCCTGACCAACAACCCAGCTCAGTCGCATATACATTATTACCCCAAGTATGGTAAGTAGAGAGGGGGTAAATACACCTGCAAAGGTTCCAAATTTTTTCGATTTTTCCATAAACCGTAAAATAAATTATTCTTTGAAAAAAAAACTGTACAATATTAAAAAAAATATACAGCTTGAGTAAAAAAAATGTCTTGCTTATTAAATTTTTTTTACTTTTGAGAAAAAATTCTAATTATGATAAACAGTATTCCACAAGACATTAAACTTAAAATAAAAGATATTGTAAAACAATTTAATGAAAAGCAATTTTCTGAAAAGAAACTCAATTACAATATCGAAGTAGAAGGACCTTATATATATTTTAAGGTCGCTTACGATGGGCAACTAACCCCCATACTTCGCGCTATATACACGGGAGATGAAAAAACTTGGAAGTTTGAAATATTTCAGAGTGCATCGGGCAAGTACGTCTCAACAGAGGAAGATTTTCCCGGGCGTAAATATTTAGACGGAAGTTTTGAAGGTGCTATGAAAGCCGGTATTGAAACCTACTACGCATAACTGTTTGATAAGTTACTGAATGTCAATTCTTTACTGTTGGTGTTAAGCCTTGCTTTATTGCCGACGGGTATGGTTGCATTGTCTTTTATGTGTCCAAAAGGAAAGCCGCAGACAACCGGTACAGCTAAGTCATTGAAGACGAGGCTGAATACTTTTTGGTTTGTAAAATTTTCGGATTTGTTGTTTTCGGAGTAGTTTTCGTTATATGAGAAAATCCCAAGCACAATTCCTTTGATTTTTGAGAAACTACCGGCTGCTTTCATTTGTGTGAGCATTCGATGAATTTTGTAGGGAGCTTCATTTACGTCTTCCAAGAAAAGTATTTTGTTGGTATAGTCGGGTGCGTAACTTGTTCCTAATAAGGAGTTTAGAACAGTAAGGTTGCCGCCGACCAAAACACCTTCGGCAGTACCCGAATTTATTACATAGGCAGTCTTCGGGTTTGCTTTTAAACAGATTTTAGTTTTTTTTTGAAAAAAAACTTTATTGAAATAATCATAAGCAAAATTTGAGAAGCCGCCCAACGCCATAGGAGCATGAAAAACCGGAATACCTGTTTTGGCGTACAGTACATTCAACAAAATGCTTATATCGCTGTAACCGATAAAGGGTTTTGGGTTGTTTTTAATAAGCTCATAATCAAGTAGTTCCAAAGTCCCAAAGCTGCCGTATCCGCCTCTTACAGCCATTATGGCTTTTATATCTTGACTATCGAAAAAATAATGCAATTCATCAGCTCTGCGTTCTGCTGAGCCTGCCCAAAAGCCGCTTCTACTCGTTATTTCGGGTAGGTATTCGGGTTGTAAATCTATGTCTTCAATATTGGCAACGGCTTTCGATAAATCGTCTTTCGATATGTAGCCTGCCGGACAAACAAGTCCTATTTTATCGCCTTTTTTTAGGTAAGGATTATTTTTCATAAAAGATTGAAAATGAGTTAAATTGCTGAAAAAAAGTATAAAAACATTTAGTAAAAAAACTAAAAAATCAACACTTTAACAAAATTTATCAAAAAAACTCGTATGTTTACAAAATAATAAAAAATGTAAACTTTAAATGATACTTTTAGTTAACTTGTTTGTTATTAGGTTTTTAATAGCTTTATTTAGAACTATAAATTAATTCATTACAAAATAATTTGGTATTTACTATATTATTAAGTTTGCTTTTATTACCTTTGTCTGTTGAATGATTTATAAAAATAAAAGTAATGTCAATAAACAAAGTAATTCTTGTAGGAAATGTGGGAAACGATCCCGAAGTAAAATATGTAAGAGAAGATTTACCGGTTGCACGCTTTAGACTCGCAACCAACGAAACTTACAAAACCAGAGACGGTGAACGCAAAACAGAAACCGAATGGCATAATGTTGTTGTTTGGCGAGGGCTTGCTAAAGTAGTTGAGCAATATGTGAAGAAGGGTACATTGTTGTATCTTGAGGGTAAAATTACCAATCGTCAGTATGAAAAAGACGGACAAATAAAATATTTTACTGAAATTGTTGTTCGCGAGATGAAAATGCTAAGCCGAGCATCAGATAGCAGCAATAGCAATTACTCACAGCCAAATAGCAGCAAACAAGAAGAAGTGCCGCCCAAAACAGATGTGCCGGAAGTAAGTGATTTTGAAGATATTGACGATTTACCGTTTTAAACTAAATTATGCAATAGTGATATATTTTCTATTGTATATTTTTGTTTAATTTTTAAGCAGCAATAAAGCTAAGTTCTAAAAAACTTATCAATGGTAACACAAGGTACTTTTGTTACCCTTGTAAACTATTGGTTTACAGACGGTATTTTATTCTGCATTCTTTATGAACTCATTTAAACTTTTTCTATTTCTTAAAAAATGACTAAAAATTTATTAATATTTCGTTACTTTTTTGGCACATAGCACCACTGTGTGTTGCGAAAGTGCCTTATCTGAATAAATTTTAGTTTATTTTCAGTTAAAAACAAAAAGTTTAAATGAGTTCTATAATAATCTATAAAAATGTAAACTTTTTTTGATATAATATTAAAACAAGTTTATGTTTTTGTAGGTTATTTTTGGTATTTTTATAAATTTGTTCGTTTTTACACAATAAAATTTAATATTTTGGATACGGAGTACCTTTCTTTTATCTATGCAAGTATTAGGTTAAATCATATTAGCTTTGGAATAATATTAAGTCTATTGACTGTTATATTGCTTTTGTTTTTTTCGGCGCTGATTTCGGGTTCGGAAGTGGCTTTTTTTTCGCTTAGCCCTAAGGAAATAAAAGGTTTAAGCAAATCGGATAATCCCAAAAGCAAAATTATTTTACAACTGTTGAAAAGACCTGAAACTTTGCTTGCTAATATATTGATAGCCAATAACTTTATAAATATCGGAGTTGTTATTTTGGCATCACATATTACCGATAATTTGTTAAATTTTGAGCAAAGTGTAGTTTGGGAATTTATTTTCAAAATAGTTATAATTACCTTTATGTTGCTTTTGTTTGGCGAGGTTATTCCTAAGGTTTACGCCACCCATGCAGGGCTTAAATTTGCTTTATTTACGGCATATCCCGTATTTTTTATATCCAAAATTTTTTCGCCTTTTGGCAATCTTCTTGTTCGCTCAACTTCGGTATTTGATAAACATTTAAAATCGAAGCCCGGCATATCGGTTGAAGACCTTTCTGATGCTATTGAATTAGCAGGTTCAGACATAAAAAAAGGTAAGAAAATACTTGAAGGAATAGTAGGTTTTAAGAATATAGAAGTTACCGAAATTATGAAACCTCGCGTAGATCTGGTGTCGATAGATATAGACCTCAACTTCCGTGAAATGCTCGAAATAATAAAGGTCTCAGGGTTTTCGCGCATACCTGTATATTCCGATGCCCCCGACAATATTGAGGGTTTGATATATGCCAAAGACCTTATTCCGTATTTAAACGAGGACAAAAATTTTAAATGGCAAAAATTGCTACGTCCCGCGTATTACATTCCTGAAAACATGAAAATAAACGATTTGCTTGAAAAATTTCGAGTAAAAAAAATACACATGGCAATAGTAACCGACGAGTATGGTAGAGTGCCGGGGGTGGTAACTTTGGAAGACGTATTGGAGGAAATAGTGGGCGAAATAACCGACGAAACCGACGAAGCCGACAAAAGTTTGTTAAAAATAGGACCTAATGCCTATGAATTTGACGCAAAAACGCAGATAAATGATTTTTATAAATTATTAGATATAAAAGAAGATATTTTTGCCGATTTACGAAGAGAGTCCGATTCTATTGCAGGTATAATATTGGAACTAACTCACAAAATACCCGAAAAGGGGGAGGTGATAAAATATAAAAATTATAAATTTACGATAAAAGATGCGGATGCGCGCAAAATAAAACGCATAAAACTTCAAATAGAGCAGTGAGAGTTAAGAATTAAGAGTTAAGAATTAAGGGGGAAGGTATTGATAATTAAGCAGTTATGGAATGTGTTTGCGTGCTGTAACTTTTTGATTATCAGCTGATTATAAGAAAGTTACGAACTGTTGATTAATAAATAATTTCAATAATGAATTTTAAAAGTACGATTTTTATAATATTTTTTCTAACAATTATTTATCTTACTATAATAAGTTGTCAAGAAAATTATTCGCCTAAACCTAAAGGCTATCCGCGTATGAATTTCCCTGAAAAAACATATACTCAAATAGATACTCTTTTGCCTTATGTTTTTGATATACCTTCGTATGCTCGTATTGAACCCGACAAGGGTAAAAATGTAGAACCGTATTGGGTAAATTTGCAATTTCCTTCGCTTAATGCGACCTTACATATAAGTTATAAAAAAATAAATGATAACTTAAATCAATACACTGAAGACAGTCGAAAAATGGTTTATAAGCATTCAGGCAAAGCCGATAATATAATTCCGAAAGAGTGGACAAATCCGGATAATAAGGTTTTCGGTATGTTATATGATATAAAAGGAGATGCCGCATCGACCTTGCAGTTTTATCTGACAGACAGCATCAGACACTTTGTGCGAGCATCATTTTATTTTAATACCATACCGAATAAAGATTCACTTGCTCCGGCGCAAGCCTTTATTCGAGAAGACATAGACCGAATGATAGAAAGTTTTAAGTGGAATGATAAATTTTGATCCAATCTTTGGAGGGGTGTCCGCAGGATGGGGTGGTATCATCTGTTTTGCTTTTTTACCTGCAAAGATTTTACTGCCAATCCACGATAAAAATCCTGAAACAGCACCTTTAACTGCGGGTTGTTTTAATAATTCTTGCGATTGTGTAAGAATATTTCCTGTTTGTTGTAATACTTCGTTCATAATTGTATTGTTGTTTATGTAAATATAAATTTTTGTAGAGTTAAAAAAGTGTTTTTATTTCAAATTTTTGATATATTTTATTATCGGTTCATTCACAATAAAGTGTTCCAAATCTTCATTATGGAAACCTCTAATTTTCGATTTATATAATTCTGCTATTTCTTTATTTTCTATCTCTTTTCTTCGATTAATACTAATCTCTAAAAAATCTTTTTCCAAATCTATACCTAAAAACCTGCGTTCTAATAAATTAGCAGCAATTCCTGTTGTACTACTTCCTGTAAAAGGATCTAAAATCCAAGCTACTTTTTTTGTTGAAGCTAAAATCAGTCGTGTTAAAACAGATAATGGTTTTTGGGTGGGGTGTTTTCCGCAAGATTTTTCCCAAGGAGCAATTGCAGGCAAACTCCAAACATCTTTCATTTGTTTATTGTCGTTTAGCTTTTTCATTAATTTATAATTGAAATAATGAGGGACTTTTTCATTTTTTTCTTGCCCAAATAATTTGTTCTGTAGAATGTGTAAAATACCTGCACGAAAAATTTGGAGGTGGATTGGTTTTTTGCCAAGTAATGATATTCAATATTTTAAAACCTAACTCTGTTAAAATTTGTCCGATTGAAAAAATATTGTGCATTGTTCCGCTTATCCAAATGGTGGCATTCTCTTTCATCTTATCACGAACTAATTTCAACCATTTACGATTGAATTTGTTAACATATTCCAAACCATAGGATTTATCCCAATTACCTTTATTTACCGAAACAATTTTTCCGCTTTGTATTGATAAACCATTGTTTGATAAAAAATAAGGAGGATCGGCAAAAACCATATCAAATTTATGCTCAAACAGAGGTAGTAATTCTATTGAATCTCCTTGTAAGAGTGTAAAATATTTGTCTTTGGATTTAAAATAGGATTTTAGCATTGTTTCTTATTGAGGTAATCCTAACCATTTAAGAGGGATTTCATTGAATAGATAATGACAATTCATACTATGGATATAATCAAGCGTATCTTTATAACTTGATTGTTTAAACCAATCATTTGAAACATAAACATATTCTACTTTCCAATTCAAACTATGAACAAGTTTAGAATATTGCTTTCTTTTAAAATCACAAGTTTGTAATTTTTCATCAACAGAACCAGCTACTTGTTGAAACTTAATTTCAATAATAAATAAAGTATCTCTTACAATAACGAATAATCCATTATCGGGTAAAAGTTGTTTTGATAAATGTTTTTTCCAATCTATATTGTATTCTGAAAGAAATCTATAAAATTCGTGCTTCTTAAAGCATCGTGCAACTTCTTCGCCTTTATGCAAAATTTTAGCTCCGGAATTGTTGTCTGTTTTTTCAATTGTATATCCGTCAATTTTCTCAAATAAGGTTATTAAATTCACTCTATCTTCAAAAATTAATCCTGTTTTATTATTTCCTCCTCCTTTACTTCCTTTTATCATAGTATTTTAGTTTGTGATTAATAATTCAGTCAATTGTCCTCTTTTTTTAGGATTTGCATTGATACTTCGCTTTGCCAAAACTCTATTTATTTGGAAATCTTTGAATAAATTATCAAAGAAGTTATCATTTGGATTTTTCCCTTTAACATCAGAATTACTCAAAATCCAATTGTAGCCCAAGCTGTCAATTTTTTTGCAAAAATCAGCTAAACGAATTTGCTCTTTATCGTTAAATTCGTCTTTGGCATAAGCGTTAAAACTCGAAGTTTTGCTCAAAGGTTTATATGGCGGATCAAAATAAAATAGCGTTTCTTTTTCAGCGTAAGATAAAGTTTGTTCAAAATCGCCATTCAAGATTTCAACTTTTTGCAAAGCTAAATTAACAGCGTTTAAATTCTCTGTGTCGCAAATTAATGGCTTTTTATAACTTCCAATCGGCACATTAAATTCATTTTTCCGGTTTACCCGATACAGACCGTTAAAACAAGTCTTATTCAAGAAGATAAATAAAGCTGATTGTGTTGTTTTATTAGAAATTCGTTCATTAAAAAGTGTCCTTTTTTGGTAGTAATACTCTTTTTTCTGCTCTTCGTTTTCCAACACACTATAATACTCATTTTGCCATTTTTGCAATAGAAAAATCAATTCTTCAACATTGTTTTTTATAATTTCATAAGTGTTTATCAGGTCGGTATTAATGTTGTTGATAACAACTTTTTTCAGATTTGGATAGTTATTTAACAGGTAAAACAATAATGCCCCACCGCCAACAAATGATTCGATATAGGTTTGAGTTTGAACAGATATTTTATTGCTAATATTATTGATTAATTGTGTTTTACCTCCTGCCCATTTTACAAAAGGTTTTGCTATTTTTTTCGCCATTTCCTTAATTATAAAATTGATACTTCTCTAAAAAAGTGCGCCACTAATATAAAGAAAAAAACAAAAAATCTTATAAAAATTTAGATATTTGCAATAATTTTGAAAATTCCTTATATTAATTTATAAAAATATGCTACAAGGTTTTTTATTTGCCGCTTTGGGTGGCGGTATAGGTAGCGGGTTCAGGTTTCTTAGCTCGCAACTTACTACTCATTACTTTGAAGGAAGTTTCCCACTATCGACCTTTATCGTGAATATGCTCGGGTCGTTTCTTATAGGGGTGTTTGCAGGAATTGCCGCACAAGCCGATTACGCTAATGATAACTTCAAATTTTTATTCATAACGGGATTTTGCGGAGGATTTACAACATTCTCAGCTTTTGCTTACGAAAATATCAAACTTTTCCAAGCCGGAAATCAAACCACAGCTATTGTTTACACGCTGGCTACCCTTATAGTCGGCTTTAGTGCAGTTGGCGGTGGTTTAATTACTTCGCGGCTACTTAGCTGATTATCAGTTGTTTGAAAGAGTAGGGGATATGGGGTATTTCTAAAATCCCTTTATAAACTCCAGTAACTCATTTGTTTAATTTTGTCTCTATATACACCTTTTACATCTATAAATACAGGATTTTCTTTAGATAAATTCAAGAAATAATCTTCTCCTAAATCTAAATACTCTTTGTGATTAACTGCCACTATTATAGCATCATATTTGCCGATAGGTTTTTCTGATAATTTAATATTATATTCTTCAAATACCTCGTCAAATTCTGCTTTTGTATCAATAACATCAACATTTACTTTGTAGGATTCTAATTCTCTTACAAGTTCAACAACTTTAGTGTTTCTTATATCACTAACATTTTCCTTGAAAGTGAAGCCCATAACCAATACCGATGAACTACTAATATTTTTATTTTGTGCAGCAATTTTCTTTACTGTCTGTTTGGCAATGTAGCCGCCCATTGAGTCATTAACAAATCGTCCTGAATTTATAATTTGCGGATGGTAGCCTAATTGTTTTGCTTTGTGAACCAAATAATAAGGGTCTACTCCTATACAATGCCCGCCTACCAAGCCGGGTGTGAATTTCAAAAAATTCCATTTTGTTCCGGCAGCTTCTATCACCTCGTAAGTATTTATCCCTATTTTATTAAAAATTATGGAAAGTTCATTCATCAAAGCAATATTTACATCGCGTTGTGTATTTTCTATAATTTTTGCTGCTTCGGCTACTTTTATTGAGCTTGTACGATGAGTTGGGGTTTTCAATATAAGTTCATAAACTTTTGCAATATTGTCTAAAGCCTCTTCATCCGACCCCGATACAATTTTTGTTATAGTTGTGAGTGTATTTATTTTATCGCCCGGATTTATACGCTCCGGCGAAAAACCAACTTTGAAGTCTTCATTTAATTTCAGACCTGAAAATTCTTCTATAACGGGCACACAATCATCTTCTGTACAGCCCGGATATACGGTAGATTCAAACACAACATAATCGCCTTTAGAAATAACCTTGCCTATGGTTTCGCATGCCGAAAGCAGGGGGCGAAGGTCCGGCTGACGATGTTCGTTTATTGGGGTAGGTACTGCTATTATATAAAAACCTGCATCTTTTAAATCGGTAATATCTGCCGTAAACAGTATGTCGGTATTTTCAAAATCTTTAGATACCAATTCTCGGCTGGGGTCTATACGATTTTTCATCATTTCTACCCTTTTTTCGTTAATGTCGAAGCCTATTACCGATGTTTTTTTTGCAAATTCTAAAGCAATGGGCAGTCCTACATAACCTAAGCCGATAATGGCTATTTTAGTGTTATTTTCAATAATTTCTTGAAATATTGATTTCATGATTATTTATATTTTCTTTAACAATGGGTGATAATCTCCTTTTAATCCTATGGGCTTTGCATTACGAATTTCGTATACTGTTTGTATTGCCTGTCGCACTTCGTTTATTCCAAAACCATTGCCTTTTATAATTTCGGAATATGCCGTAGTGTGTAAATCGGTAAAGCCACCGCTAAATTCAATTTCTTTTCCATCAATATTTACTGAACGGTATGTTCTGTAATCTTTTGCTTTTATGTCATCCGGTATGTCGTCATATTCCAAACTCATAAACCATCTTACTCTGGCTTTTTTCAAACCAAGAAATCCGGCAGCTCGTTTTTCTTCCGAAATGTGTATAATGTTTTCTTGTACATCGCCAAAAATCCATGTGAGCATATCAAAAAAATGTACGCCTATATTTGTGGCTACTCCGCCTGATTTTTCGGCTTGTGCTTTCCAGCTTACATAGTACCAGTTGCCTCTTGAGGTAAGATAAGTAAGGTCTATATCGTAAATTTTATCGGCAGGTGCGTTTTCTACCTCTTGTTTAAGTTTTACGATGTTGGGGTGCAGACGTAGTTGCAAAATATTGTTTACTTTTCTTTTGGTTTCGCTTTGAAATTCCTCTAAAGCATCTACATTCCAAGGATTTAGTACCATAGGTTTTTCACAAATGGCATCGGCATCTTGTTTTAGTGCAAAACGAATGTGTGCGTCATGCAAATAGTTTGGCGAACAAATACTTACATAGTCTATTTTGTTTTTGTTTCTGCGTAATTTGTCAAGATGTCTATCGAAGCGTTCAAATTCCGTAAAAAAGTCGGCTTTTGGGAAATAGCTGTCAATTATACCTACACTGTCGAAAGGGTCTAATGCTGCTCTTAATTCGTTGCCTGTGTCTTTTATGGCTCTCATGTGTCGAACTGCTATGTAACCGGCAGCTCCTATTAATGCAAATTGTTTCATGTGTTTATATTTTAGAGGGAAGTGGGAAGTTGGAAGTGGGAAGTTGGAAGTTTGGCTTCGGTCTTTCGTTTTCCGTCCCTTATAATCATACGATTGTGTGTTTAAAAACTTTTAATTACAGGTGTTTCATATTTTTATTTTCCAAATAATTCGAATAATTTTTAACAAACTCCATTTGCTCTTTAGTTTCGGGGCTCAATCTGTTATTTATTGAGGTAGTACGTTTTAAGTAATTGATATAGTCAAAAACATTAACTATTGTTGCCATTTTTGATTTCAATAGATAACATCCTAAAACTGTTCCGGTTCTTCCAACACCGCCCCAACAATGAAAATAAACAGGTTTTTTCTGTGTTAGAGAATTTTCAATAAGTTGAAGAATTTCATCCATTTCTTCATTTGTTGGGATTGAAAAATCTTTTATCGGTTGTCGATGTACTTCTATTCCTGCCGATATAAATTGCGATGCGTAGTCATAAAGCTCAATTCCTTTAATGTTTTTTTCTCCTGCTTCTGTTAAATTTATAACTGTTTTAATTCCTAAATTAACCAGACCATTAAGTTTATCAATCCTTTCGTCTTCACTTATAGCTGAGGGATACGCTCCCACTAAAAGTTTTCCGGGTATAATCCAGTAACTTCTTTCAAACGGTAAAATATTTTTAAATTTATTTTCTTGCATTATTGATATTTTATAATTAATAGCTTAAATATTTTTTATAAATATATCAAATATCCAAAACGTATCCAAAAATATCCAAAAAATATAATGTGTTTTTTTTGTAACAGCTTTATTATCAGTGTTTTAAAACCGATAAAATTTAAACTTCATTAAAACTCATCTTTTTCCGGCATTACACATTTATTTCTCATAACATATTTTTTCCCACTTTCGGGACATACCGCAACTCCGTTTTCATCAAATTGTAATTTGTGTCCGTACTCACTTATCCAGCCTGTTTGCCTTGCCGGATTTCCTACCACTAATGCAAATGGTTTTACATCTTTGGTTACCACTGCTCCTGCGCCTATAAAGGCGTATTCGCCTATGGTATTACCGCAAACTATAGTTGCATTTGCCCCTATGGATGCGCCTCGTTTTACTAAAGTTACTTCATAATTTCCACGTCTCACAACGGCACTGCGCGGATTAATTACATTGGTAAAAACCATAGAAGGTCCCAAGAATACGTCATCTTCACATACAACGCCTGTGTATACGGAAACATTGTTTTGTATTTTTACATTTTTCCCTAAAATAACATTGGGCGAAATTACGCAATTTTGTCCTATATTGCATTTTTCGCCTATTTGTGAGTTGGACATTATGTGTGTAAAATGCCAAATTTTTGTACCTGCACCAATTTTACAATTTTCGTCAATGACGGCTGTTTCGTGTGCAAAAAAATCTGATTTATCCGACATATTTTTTTATAGTTTCTGTTATATAAAATAATTGTTCTGTATTTAATTCGGTGTGCATTGGCAAAGAAAGAACGATTTTTGATAAATGTTCTGAAACGGGCAGTTTTTTATCTGTATTAGCCTCACTGTAAGCTTTTTGTAAATGTAAAGGAACGGGATAATAAACCATTGAGGGTATCCCGTTTTCTTTCAAGTGTGTTTGTAATTTATTCCTGTCGTGTTTCAACAGTTTCAATGTGTATTGATGGAATACATGCTCGGTAAAGTCTTCACAATAAGGAGTTTCAATATCTTTAAGCTCTGCAAAAGCGGTGTTGTAATATCTTGCTGCTGTTTGTCGTGCTTTTATGTAATTGTCTAAATATTTTAGTTTTACATCAAGAATTGCGGCTTGTATGCTATCTAATCTGGAATTTACCCCAATTTTGTCATGATAGTATTTTATTGCAGCTCCGTGATTTCGTATTTGTACTATTTTTTCGGACAATTCTGTATTGTTGGTCATTAAAGCGCCTCCATCGCCCATTGCGCCCAAGTTTTTTGATGGGAAAAATGAAGTGCATCCAATATCGCCTATGGTGCCGAGTTTTTTCTTTGTGCCATCCGAAAAAGTATATGTTCCACCGAGCGATTGTGCATTGTCTTCTATTACTTTTAGTTTATGCTTTTTAGCAATATTCATAATTTTTTCCATGTCGGCGGCTTGTCCGTAGAGATGTACCGGAATTATTGCTTTGGTTCGTTCGGTTATTGCCTCTTCTATTTTTTCGGGGTCTATATTAAAGGTGTTTGGTTTTGGGTCTATTAGTACGGGTTTTAGTCTTAGTATTTTTATTACTTCGGCTGTTGCAACAAATGTAAATGCAGTTGTAATAATTTCATCATCAGGCTCCACGTCTAATGCCATCAGTGCTATTTGGAGTGCGTCTGTTCCGTTTCCGCATCCTACAACATGTTTGCAATTGAGATATTCCGATAAGTTTTTTTCAAACTGTTTCACGGCAAATCCGTTAATGAATGCCGAACTTGTTATTACTTCGTCTATTGCTGTATTTATTTCTTTACGAATTTTGGCATGTTGTGTGGTCAAATCGACCATTTGTATTGTCTTTTCGGGTTTATTTTGCATAGCTTACAGAACGTTTTTCTCTAATTACTGTTATTTTTATTTGTCCGGGGTATGTCATTTCTTTTTCTATTCTTTCGGCAACGTTTAATGATATTTGGTCTATTTCATTATCGGTTACTTTATCGCTTCCCACTATTACTCGTAGTTCTCTACCGGCTTGAATTGCGTAAGTTTTAATAACACCTTCTTCCGAAAGGGCAATTTGTTCCAGTTCTTTAATTCGTTTGATGTAAGATTCTGTAACTTCGCGTCTTGCGCCCGGTCTTGCTCCTGATATGGCATCACAAATTTGAACTACCGGTGCAATTAATGAAGTCATTTCTATTTCGTCGTGGTGTGCGCCTATGGCATTGCATACATTTGGATTTTCGCCGTATTTTTCGGCTATTTTCATACCGTAAAGAGCATGAGGTATTTCTATTTCTTCGTTTGGTACTTTTCCTATATCGTGGAGTAGTCCGGCTCGTTTTGCATCGTTGGCATTAAGTCCGAGTTCGGTAGCCATTGCGGCACAGAGGTTGGCTGTTTCGCGTGAGTGTTGCAATAGGTTTTGTCCGTAAGATGAGCGGTATTTCATTTTTCCTATTATCCTCATCAGCTTGTTGTTTAATCCGTGAATACCTAAGTCTATACAGGTTTTTTTACCTGTTTCAATCATTTCTTCTTCGAGTTGTTTTCTTGTTTTTTCAACTACTTCTTCTATTCTTGCGGGGTGTATTCTTCCGTCTGTAACTAATTGATGCAGAGCGAGTCTGGCTACTTCTCGTCGTACGGGGTCGAACCCGGATAGGAGGATGGTTTCGGGTGTGTCGTCAACAATAATTTCTATACCTGTGGCTGCTTCGAGAGCTCTTATATTTCGTCCTTCGCGTCCTATTATTCGTCCTTTAATATCGTCGCTGTCTATGTGGAATACGGTAACGGCGTTTTCTATTGCGGTTTCTGTACCTATACGTTGAATTGTTTTTATTATGATATGTTTTGCTTCTTTTTTGGCGTTCATTTTGGCATCTTCCACTATTTCGTTTCGGTATACCATTGCTGCTGTTTTTGCTTCATTTTTCAGGAGTACGAGCAGTTCTTCTTTTGCTTCTTCGGCTGAATATCCTGATATGGTTTCTAATTTTTCAACCTGTTTTTGTGTAAGCTCTTCGAGTGCTGTTTCTTTTTGGGTTAAAATATGAAGTTTGTTTTCGTTCTTTTTTTTCAGATTGTGAACTTCTTTTTTTTCATATTCAAAGTTTTTGGTTTCTCTTCCAAGTTCTTCTTTACGTTGTTTTAAGATATTTTCTCTTTGTTTTAGTTTGTTTTCTGCTTTTATTATTCTTGAATTTTTTTCTTGAATATATTTTTCATGTTTTTCTTTAAGTTCAAGAAATTTCTCTTTTGCCAGTAGTTCTTTTTCTTTTCTTACTACTTCGGCTTCCGAGTTTGCTTCTTCGAGTATTTCTTCTGCTCGTTTGTTTAAATATCTTAGTTTCAAAAAGTAGCCTGCTGCCACTCCTATTCCAATTGATGATATTAGTAAAATAATTAATACAATAATGTGAATTTCCATTTTTTAAATTTTCTAATTTAGTTTTTCAATGTTTTATGTATGCAAATTTATTTTAACTTTTTTTATCTCATTTCCGGTAGAACGCTAAAAGTTTAAATGAGTTCTACTAATAAAAACCCGCACTTCCTCAAAAGTATTTAGGAAAGTTCCTTTCCTGTAATGCTTGAAGCTGCCTCATACGCCAAACTTCCGTCGCTTTTTAAAGTTTTAACCTAAGTTAAAATTACGGTCTGTTTTCGGTATAAATGAGCTTGGCTTCAAAATTTAATAGTGTTGAACTTCCAAATATGTTTTGAGAAATAATGCGGGATACTTTTTATAAATTTTACAATTTAAATAGTTTCAGATGTTTAAATTTGTTCCGTTCATAAATTCGGTAAGTTTTAAAGATTTCCAAAATTGTCTGAAAATTCAATTCAAAATACCTTTATTTTGTAAAAAGAACATATATTTTTTCAGATTTATTTTTTTACTATGTTTTTATCTGTAATAATAATTTAGGTTTAATTTTTAGAGCTTATCTTTTATATCTTATCACTTGCTATTCCTGTTGGTTACATAGATAAACATCTATATCGCTATTAATTTGTTTAATTTCATTTTTAAAGTTATCAATCCATGTATCAAAATTGTTGTCTACTGATTCTATTACAAATTGCAATGCTGCCATAGATAAATAATCAAAATCGTCTTTCCCTGCAATATTCTGTTTGTATTTTAACATCCGAGAATTTAGTAAACCGGCAGCTTTTCTAATTTTTTCTTCGTCTTGTCTGTCAATTTTCAACGGATATTTTCTTTCTCCGATTTTAATATTTATGTTTAATTTATCTTCGGTCATGCAAACTAATTTATCTATTTAACATTCCGATACATTTATCAATTTCTCGTACTATTTTGTTTATTCTCAGCTTAGCTTCCTGCACGTCTTTACTTGAGGTGCTGATAGTTTTGGCTGTTTTTAATTTATTAAATTTTTGTTCTAACTCTGTATAATTTACAGCTAACAATTCTTTTTCTTTAATCAAACTGTTGAGTTTAATTTTAAGGGCAGAATTGTCTGCTTTAAATTTTTCTAAAAGCGTAACAATTTCTGCTACTTTTGCTTTTAGTTCCGATATTTCAGCTAAATTATAATCCATAATCGGTTTAATATTTTACAAATGTAATACTGACGTAGCAATTTCACAAATATTATTTAATAATTTCATAAATTGAGTTTCGTATAATGGGGGGATTTCACAAAAAAATTACTTTGAAAAAAGTTTATATTAAGAAAATTTATTGTAAATTTAATTTTTTAAAGTCCTCATTTACAATGCTAAAGTTTAATTCTAATTATTGTTTGCATTTCGTTGTTTTACAGTTTATGAGCTTACTGAAAAATTTTTTATTTATATGAAAAATAGTTTTGTAATTAATTTAATACAGATGTAATTTGAAATAAAATTTGAATATTGTATATCAAGTATTTGAAAAATTTATGATAGAAATGGAAATTATTAGATATATTTGCGAGGTACTTTGTTTTTTAAATTTTGAGAAATGAAATTTGGTTTGTCGTATATTCTTTTATTACCTGTATTGCTTTTAAGTAAAGATTTAAAATCGCAGCGTATAATGTTGGGCAAAAGTGTTGAAGATATTTTAGTTTCTTACAATGATGACCCTGAATACGTGGTAAAGATAGATACCATAGATGATGAAAATCTGTTAATAAAGTGTCATTCGGCAAATACATATCCTATTTACATTTTTCAAGTAAACAGATTGTTGAACAGCTGTATTTCGCATGTTTTTGTGTCTCGAAATAAGGATATTTTTAACACCTATGTTCAAATATTGCAACATGCCGGAACTTTGCTCAGCGCTAATGAAGATTTTACTGAGTTTACCTATATGTTAGATCTCTCCGAAAAACATATTTATTATTCAATAAAGAGACCTTTTACCAATAGCGCTATTTTAGATAAGCGTAATTTGTTTTATATGACGATTTCCGAAAAAAATAAAAAAAGATAAATATTTGGGATTTAAAAATTTTATAGTGTATCGAATGTGAAATTATTGATTGTTAAAAAATTGTGTTTGGTGGTTGTACATAATTATACATTTTCGGAAAAGGACGAACTAGAAAAAACTTCAACTATTCAAGATTTGTTAATAGTTCAAAAAGAAAAAACGCAATTTAATGAATTTGACAAAGCACTAAGAATATGGAACATTTAACAATATTTTCAAAAAAAGAAACTGAAAAAAAAGTAAAAATTGCTTTTCCTAACGGAATAGAAAATATAGATAAGAAAATAAAAATCATTGAAAATTGGCAAGCAAATCTTTTAAGCGGTAAATTTCTGCAAGCAAAAGAAGAGGAACTACAATCATTATTTCTTTTCAGAATTTTCGGTGATGTACTTGACTATGAATATCAAAATCCAAACAAATGGAATTTGACAATTGAACAAAAAACAAAATTTGACAGTACAAAATCGGATGGAGCAATAGGATTTTTCAAAGTAAAAACAAAAAAAGAAATTGAAAATGATATAAGAGCCGTAATAGAGTTGAAAAATGCAAGAACATCACTTGATAAACCTCAAAACAGAAAAGATTTTAAAGGAACACCTGTTGAACAGGCTTTTATGTATGCCAATAAAACAGGCGATAAATGCAAGTGGGTTATCGTAAGTAATTTTCTGGAAATAAGGCTTTATCAAGCAAATGATATTAATAAATACGAAAAATTTGATTTGTTTTCAATATCGGAAATCAACGAGTTTAGGCGATTTTACTATCTTTTATCAAAAGAACAATTAATTCAGCCTTCAATTCCATCGATTATTGACCTTTTTTTACAAAATCGCTTGGAAAATGAAAAGAAAATAGGACAAGAATTTTATACTTATTATAAATTTATCAGAGAGCAATTTTGTTATCATTTAAAAACACACAACAAGAATATTGATTTTTTAAAACTATTGGAATATGCACAAACAATTATTGACCGTATAGTTTTCATTAGTGTAATAAAAGATTATGATTTAATATCTTACAATGTATTTAAACAACTGAAAAATATTGCCGAAGACAGTTGGGAGAAAGATGGAATGGAGCTTTGGAGACAGTTAAAAAAACTATTCAGAGCAATGAATGAAGGTTTTCCGCCTCGTATTCATCAATTCAACGGAGGACTTTTCAGAGAAAATAAAGCAATAAATGAGCTGAAAATTAAAGATACATTTTTGAATAAATTGCTTCGTCTTACAAATTATGATTTTGAGAGTGATTTAAGCATAAATATTTTAGGTCATATTTTTGAACAATCCATATCTGATATTGAAAAACTTAAAGAAGATATTACAAAAAACCGATTTTATGAGTACGAAGAGTCGGCACAAGATATAAAACCCGAAGACCTTGTAATACAGAAAGGGAAAAGAAAGCAATACGGTGTTTTTTATACACCGGAAAATATTACGCAATATATAATTGACAAATCAATAGGAACGTGGTTAGCAAAGAAGAAAGAAGAGATTGGAATTGACCAAATTCAAGAAACAGCGATTAATGAAGATGAAAAACAACAACAACTAAAATTATGGAAACAATATATTAAAGAACTAAAAAACATAAAAATACTTGACCCTGCCTGCGGTTCAGGCGCATTTCTCACACAAGCCTTTGATTATTTATATAATGAATGGAAAATTGTTGTTACGGAAATCAATAAGTTAAATAATGTTATGCCGATTGCAAAGAAAACCGGAACTCTATTCTTGAAAAGTTCAAATGGAGAATTTGACGATTGGAAAATAAGAAAACAAATAGTTGCAAATAATCTATATGGTGTTGATATTAACAAAGAAAGTGTAGAGATTACAAAACTAGGTTTATGGATAAAAACTGCAAATAAAAATGATAGTTTGGTATCCTTAGATACAAATATAAAATTTGGTAATTCTCTAATAAACAGCGATATTACAAAATATCCTTTCGATTGGGAGCATGAATTTAGTGAAATTATAAAAAACGGAGGCTTTGATATAATTGTAGGAAATCCGCCGTATATCGTAATAAAAGGCGGACGATTTCTTGGAGGCTATCAGTATTCCGATGATGAGATTAAATATATTAGAGAAAATTTTCAAACAGCTGAACAACAGATAAATACATATACGCTTTTTATTGAAAAATCAATTAAACTAATGAATGAACAAGCGTATTTATCTTTTATCGTCCCCAATACATTTTTGGCTAATGAATACTCACAAAAATTTAGAGAATTGTTGCTTAATAGAACCAATATTATAGATATATACAATATTGGCACAGCATTTAAAGATGCCAATGTAGAAACCTTAGTATTAACATTTACTTTGGGAAAGCTCGGTAAAACAAAAATCAAAATATTGGGGAACGAATATATAATTGACTTAGTTGAACTTTCAAAAATAACTAAGGATAACAAATTTATTATTAATATTGATGAACAAATTTTGTCAATTATAAAAAAATTACAGAAGCACCCGCAACTTTCAAAATTTGCCAAAGTTTGGCGAGGCTTAACAACGGGAAATGATAAAAAATACATTTCAAACAAAGAAAAAACTGTACAATACAAAAAACTTATCAGCGGAAAAGAAATTCAACGATATTATCACAAACCAAGTAAAAATTTTGTTCACTATGATAAAAATTTATTGGATAGAGCAAGAAATGAACGTATATTTTTACTTAAAGAAAAACTGATTTCAAAATTTGTTGGCAGTAAACTTACATTTTGTTTTGATAATAAACAACACTATATTTTAAATACAGGTTGTGTAACAGAAATTACAGATGAACGAATTAACATTAAATATTTGCTTGCTTTGTTAAATTCAGAGCTTTTAAATTTCTATTTCCAAACTTTATTTACTGATAATAGAGATACCTTTCCTATAATGAAATCA
>PDWI01002451.1_pt1 | contig 28139 bp, 29 predicted proteins | sample 1430891 | NCBI WGS metagenome assembly PDWI01 (sample SAMN01162508, study PRJNA174530) | Oral metagenome, whole genome shotgun sequencing project. | biome: Marine environment; feature: Marine mammal; material: Swab sample of the gingival sulcus; isolation source: swab sample of gingival sulcus... | reverse complement strand
CTGCTTGGCCCAGTCAATCGCCTCGTCGATCGGCTTGGTGCTACGGACAAATTCCTGTTTTTCGGCGATGATCCGCCGCATAATTTTTTCTATCTTGGCGAAGTCTTGCTCGCTGATTTTTGTTTCGCCAAGGTCGATATCATAATAAAACCCGTTTTCGACCACTGGCCCGACGCCAAACTTGGCCTCTGGCCAGAGGCGCTGCACGGCCTGCGCCATGATGTGCGCCAGACTATGGCGCATAGCGTGTAATTGTTCGTCGTTCATATGGCAACCTCCTTTTTTTGGAATTAAAAACGCACGCAACGAGCGACTTTTTGCTGTGCGTGCCTCGGTCCCGACAAGTTCAGGAGGTTCCACCTTGGCTATTACTCTTGTCCCTGGCGGTTTTTTCGTGGGCCAGCGACCGCTTTCCACGTGCTCAACGGTTCGTTACACCGCGTCAGCGCAGGTTTTAGTATATATCTGCCTCTGTTGTATTGCAAGTCCCACCTTCGCTTGTTATGATAGGAAAGACTCACGGGTGATTGGCTTTGTCTAGAAAGCTCTCAGCAATATACAGCTGTACGCGCTAGCCAGACACTTGTAGCAAACGCACCTTTCGATCATATTACCATTTTCTGGGTGATTAGCTCATTTGGCTAGAGCGCTTCATTGACGTTGAAGAGGTGAGAGGTTCGAATCCTCTATCGCCCACCAGAATGTGAGTCGTCACGCGATGTACGAGTTACATTCTTTTCTACACAAAACAATCCGTCTTTCGCTCAATGCACAATACCGGCTAGCGGTAGTCTGCGCTGAGTATTTCAAGTTTCATAGACTATGAGCGAAGCACAAAAAAGTCGAATTATCCAATGCGCGTCTGAGCTTTCGGGTCGATGACAGTACCAACGCACAAAACACAATCGACAAGACGCGAAAACACAGCAGGACGGTCAAGCTCAAAAACACACAGTAGATTGAACCAGTACCGCCACAGACGCAGTCCTTGCGACCAAATACAGTACACATAACGTTCAACAGATACAAAGCCGCCCATTTGAGGCGGCTTTTTTCTATGCACAAGTTTTCCACGTGCGGATTATGGCATTTTTGGCTTTGCATATATCAGCGATGATATACGTAAGGCGTGCTATAAGCATTGACTTTTCAAAAAGTATATGCTAAAATTCAAAGCATGAGTACACGTACACAAAAATCAGCACTCCACAGGTTCTCTCTGGGTTTTGAGTACAACCAGCCAGTTCGTGCGGAGCGAAAAAGCATCAAAAACCGAGCAGCGGCAAGTTTAAGTTCGTCCAAAAAAGCTTGAGGGCGCTTTTCGCCCCTGAAACATCAATACACCAAGCAGGGATACTGAACCCTGTCTGACTTGCGGTAGACACAGGGCTGCCACTGTGCTGCGATGTGGCGGCAATATGAGCTCAGCGCACAGTGTCGCTCTAACAGTCTGGGCTGTCACTGTCGCTATTAGGTTTCTTTTGTAGACTTGTCCGTTACGTCAAACTTATCCAAGTACTTACCTAGCAGTAAATGCGTCTGTGCAGTCAGTGACGCAGCTGAGTTGTATGCTATCGCCGTAATCGGCATAAGTAGCCACTGGGCCACCATTGCAAACGTCCGACGCTTTTTATAGCGTGCCGGCCTGGGCGGCAACATCTTTAGACTCAGGAGTATCGTGATAAACAGCCCTATCATTGCACCCCGCTGTAAATAACTGACAACTTCGGGCAAGTTGTGGGCAGCTATTTGCTGAGAAGCGTCGGGATTGACCAAAAGCGGCACCCAACCACCAATCGCAACCAAAATGGCAATCGTTGCCAAACTCACGTGACTGTCAATCAGGCGAATAAATCTCGCCAGCAATGCGCCAAAAGGTATCGTACGTTTTCTGCTAAAGAGACGCACTGCTACATACGGCACATCAGACGCACCGTAACCCCATCGCCGCAGCTGCTTAAACTGAGCGACAAGCGTAGCCTTGAACGTATCGGCCATCACCGCATCCTGATAGACTGGCAAATGAATCGGCACAACCTCGTAGTGACCACTGAAGTAAAAATAGCTACGCCAGTACTGATGCCCATCTTCGACAATACTACGCTTGCTCCAATACCCCATCTCCGACAAAGCGCTCATCGGCTGCGAATGTGCCGCAAAATTACGAAGCAAATGCGGACGCATAGAACTCACGATCGTCCAAAAAGAGTTGCCGGTCGCGATAACGCGCATCGGCGCCGGTGTGTCCCAGATATTGCCAAAATAGAGAGCTATCGGCTGAAATGAAACGCGGGCACGATCTTGGTGGACGATAAATTCATACGTTACGTAGTCAAAATATGAACGATGCGGCTTGTTGTCGCAATCAAGTGTTGTGATTATCACATTTTCTTTTGCGATCTTCTGTTTGTCGAGTTGGCGTTCGATCCATTCACCCGCATATGTAATATTCGAGCCTTTGCCAACGAGCTCGTTCGGCAGATTGTCGGGGTGCATCACTGTATAAAACCCACAGAATTGATCGGCATACTTTTTTGCTAATTTCTGAGCGGTCTGTCGAATACCCTTGCCGCCGCGCTCCTCGTATGCGAACACAACAATCATTTGTGATCGGTCGTACGTCGAGTCAATCAATGACTGGAGCGTCGGATCAATCACCGCATACGGCTCATTATACGCGGCAATTATCACAACATTATACACCTCGGATGGTCGAGGGTACGCGCTCGGATTTGCTGCTATCAAACGCACGTTGTCACGATGTATCGCATATTCGAAACCTTCAGACCGGCTGTCGTAAATACGTTCGTACGATTTCTTTGGGTGTTCGAGTTGCTTGAGGCGTTCGTTCCAATCAATTGCCTGAGCGCGCATCATCCTCCTGTGACCTACGATCGAATGAAAAGCGAGCCCTATGGCTTTGAAAATCATCGTAATGATCAAGGCCAAGAGATAAATCGCTGCGGCCAGCGGACTCACAAACGAAAGGATCACCATCATCATCAGCATTCCATAACTCAGCAACGCCGGTACCATTTCAAAAAAACGATACAGGGCCGTTCTTTTGCCTAGCGGAAGCTCTAACTCCTCACCGCTCACGGAAAAGCCAGTCCCAATATCTGGTACACATAGAAAACGGCAACAAATAGCACGACAAGCGCACAGCCCCCCATGAGCATGCCAACATCTCTCCGTCCAATGACAAACAGCTTCACCATCAGCGCAACGTGTAGTAGGCCCACCGTCAGACCAAACAGCGCCAAGCTATACAGTGAATACCATTGGTCCTTGTAGTAGTGCGATTCGCCCATTGCTGTATAGCGAGTGACAACCTGAATATCCCGAGGCTGAATAGCCAGTATAGTCGCCAGAGAAAACACAAACGCCACAGCCAAGACAGCAATCGCCATGATTGTGTATGGACGATCTGTCAGCACGGTCTTGATGTGTTCTCGTATTGTATGTTGCATATGAGGCTATACTTTATTTTGTGGAGCCGCTGACCGGGTTTGAACCGGTGACCTACGCTTTACGAAAGCGCCGCTCTACCAACTGAGCTACAGCGGCTTATCTACCGCGTCTCATTATATAGCACCCATAGAGGCCTGTCACGATATATATGAACCGAGACTGTCCTTCGCAGTAGCGGTAGCGATTGCATTTCTCCATTATCGATGCTACCATACATTTAGTTTTGCGCCCGTAGTGAAGTTGGCCTATCACGCCTCCCTGTCACGGAGGAGATCGCCGGTTCGAATCCGGTCGGGCGCGCCAAGTCGAAATCGCAAAACCGCCATCGCCAGCCAGTTCAAGTCAGCGATGGCGTTTTTTGACTCAGCCGAGTTCGCCAAGGCGTTGGTCGACGTACTCCCAATTGACCACATCCCACCATGCACGTATATATTCAGAGCGATCGTTCATATAGTCTAGATAGTATGCATGTTCCCATACGTCGAGACCGAGTAGAGGCTCTCCTTTGTCGAGCATGAGAGGTGAATCTTGATTTTGTGTTGTGATAATCTCACCAGATTTGAGAAGCCAGCACCAGCCGCTGCCGAACACACTCAGTGATTCTGTGGTGAATTTGTCTACAAACTCTTGATAACTGCCCCATCGGCGCTCTAGCAAGGCCATAACATCTGCTCTCGGTTGTCCGCCGCCATTGGGTGCGAGCATATTCCAAAAAAGACTGTGATTGTAGTGTCCGCCGCCGTGATTTCGTACAGCAATGCGGATGTCGTCTGGAACGCCAGATAGATCAGCCAGTACATCCTCTAGCGGTTTCGCCACCAAATCAGGGTACGGCTCGAGTGCCTGATTGAGCTTGTCTACATAGCTCTGATGATGCTTTTGGTGATGTAGCTTCATGATATCGGCGCTAATCGAGCGCGATAGTGCGTCGTAGTCGTATGGTAATGTAGGCAAGCTGTGCATTTTTACTCCTTTTTGCGGCAGCGGCTATCACTGCTGATCGATATCGATCGTTATGTATTCACTGATTTTGTCAGATTCTTTTAGCTCGGCGAGTTGCTTGTCGAATGTCATCAGGGGTATGCGTACGAATGCAAAGCTTACCTGAGAATCGGTCTTTTTCACGACCTGGACAAAGTAGTATCCTTCGCTCGTGATACTTTTGAGCGGACCCTTGACCGCACCTTCCTTCAGCTTTGCAATTTCGGCCGCCTGCAAACCCCCAAACGTGGCTGACGTGCTTACCAGTCCTGATACGCCATAACCAGCACTGTCTTTGCGTTGCTCGTTCAGGTATGCAGCCAGTGCTTGCAGGTCCTTGTCTTTCGCGAGCTGTTTTTCTGCGAGACTAGCTAATTTTGTCGCTGATTTGTCAATCGCAAAAGCCGCTTTTGAGCGAAGAATACTATTATGTACGAGAGTCTTGAGGTCTGCTTCCGACAGCCCAAGTACCCGCTCTGACGAAGCATTCGATGTTTCGCGTGAGAGCTGCCCGTTGGCCGCGCTACGCAAACTCTCGAGCACCTCTTCGACTTCTTCATCATCAACACTCAGGTTGTGCTCAGTCGCAATCTTTCGAGCGTAGGCATCAGCTAGCGCCAAATCAAGCGCTTCACGTCTCTTATACTGCAGCTGAAGCTTTCCGTCATCACTATCGGCTCGTATCTCGTCATATTTACTCAAATAATGCTCAGACGCTCTGTAGTTGAGCAAATAGTCGCTAAACCTTGCGTATGAGCCATCCACGTTTGCGACTGGTAGAGGTACTAACTGCGTCACTCGATAAAAGAATGTATTGGAGTTATTGGCATGATACAGCTGCCACCACCCAAATGCGACTAGTGCGACAAAAGTCAGCATAGAAATAGCTACGGCGTTTATCACTAGACGCCGCCTCACGTATTGAACTGGGTACTTGTAGCGACGACCCTCCGCCAAAACCCGCTCGCGATGCTCCGCGACTGTATCATTCGTAATACGCGCCGATGATTTATCGATGTTTTTTTTGCTACGTCGTATTTTGGGTTTAGGTATCTTCACCATGCTCGGCGTTTTGCCCTTCTTTTGTTATTGACTGCTGCACGGCATCCTGCAGCTTGTTGTATATAGCGTCCGGATGCTCGACGTTCTTGATCACGAGATCTCCGACGATCGTCTGTACGACAATCGTCCCGTACTTGAAGACCTCTCCCGAAAATCCTGGTACAGTATAACTGATGTTCTGGATTTTGGACAGTTGTAGTTCTACTACGTCCTTGCCGAAAAAACCTCGCTGCGTGACTTGTCGAATGCGCTGATTCGTCACTATGTAGACTGTGAAATACCAGAGGATGAAATGATACGAAAATAACAACAAGCCTACGGTCAGACCTGCCAAAGGCAGCAAGAACAGCTCCAAACGCGTCTGCCAGATGAGCGGCGGTATCGACAACAACGCAAATGGTATCAACAGCAAATAAAAACCCTTGCGCATCGCGATGATATGGCGGCGAAATACAAACAACAGCTCTTCGCCATCTCGTTGCCCCTCAAAATCCCCACTTGCCATACGCATAGTATAGCACGCAGGTGTAGTTCATCTTGCGGACAACCGTATGTTATACGCTATAATACTGTCTGTATGCCTCGGTAGCTCAACTGGATAGAGCAGATCCGTCCTAAGGATAAGGTTGCAGGTTCGACTCCTGCCCGGGGTACCATTGTTTGTATTCTCAGATGACTGCCGTGAGGTGCCACATGCCAAACCTAGCAATTGTTTGCTGCTAATTTTGTCATATGTCGCATCATAAACACGGCATGGAGACTTACAAGACTACCGAGTAAACTTCTCGTGTAGCACCTTGTAATCAAACATTTCCGGTGCTGCGAACCAGTGGGCTATTTCGGCTTTTGCCTCCTCTGGATCGCCGCTGGCGTGGATGAGATTGGGAATGCCGCGGCCTTTGCTGTCCGCATAGCCAAAGCTCATATGCGAATAATCGCCGCGGATTGTGCCCGGCGCCGCACTCTTCGGCTCCGTCGGACCGACTAGTTTTCGCACAAGCTCGACCGCCTCGACACCGCGCAGCACCATCGCGATGACTGGACCGTCGATCATCATATCGAGCGTAATATCGAATGTACTTTGGCCTCGCCGCGTAATCATCTTGCCGATATCCTCATAGTGCTTGTGGTAGTGTTCTCGATCAGGGCGAATCATTTTTGTGCCAACGATTTTTAGCCCCACCCGCTCAAAGCGAGTAATGATTTCACCCACAATTCCTCTCTGTATCGCATCGGGTTTAAATAATACCAACGTTTCTTGTACTTCATTCTTGTCGCGACGCGTCATGTCAATACTCCTTCGCCATTACGTTTCCGACCTATTGTAGCAAGCTGCGTTGCCGCTATCCAGTACTGTCTATCTCACGTATACTACAAATATGCACTATGTCGCCGAGCTAGCTCTTGATTACATCGAGCACCTCGAAGTAGAACGAGGTCGTTCGGCAGCGACAGCTCGCAACTACAATCATTACCTCGATCGTTTTGTTGAATTTGCGGGTGATATGGATGTAGCAAAAATCACACCAGAGGTTATACGTCGCTACCGTCTCTGGCTCAATCGACACACCAATGACGCTGGCGAAACAATCGCAACTATCACACAAGGCTACCACCTAATCGCCCTACGAGGGTTTTTGGCGTATCTTGCCAGACGCGACATCTCGACAATGAGCCCAGAAAAAATCGATTTGCCGAAAATAGCTCGCCGGCAGGTCACTTTTCTGACAGCAGATGAATTGCAGCGACTGTTTGATGCGGCAGCCAATAGCCAGTCAATACAAGCTCTGCGCGATCGCGCCATACTGGAGCTGCTTTTTTCGAGCGGGCTTCGCGTATCTGAGCTAGTTGGCCTCAATAGGGACCATATCAATCTTTCACGTCGTGAGTTTTCTGTTCGTGGCAAAGGCAGAAAAGATCGACCGGTTTTCATCAGCCAGCTTGCGGCAGAACATATACAGCGCTATCTCGATCAGCGTAACGACTCCTTACCTGCACTTTTTCTCAATTATAGCCGCAACAATTCGACAGACAGCAGCGGTAACTTTCGGAGGCTCACCGCTAGAAGTGTCCAGCGCATTGTCAATAAATACGCAGGTCTAGCCGGAATCACAAAGCACGTCAGCCCGCATACCCTGCGGCATAGCTACGCCACCGATCTACTGATGAACGGCGCCGATATTCGCAGTGTACAGACTATGCTCGGCCACAGTAGTATCGCCACAACACAAATCTACACGCACGTGACCGACCAACATCTTCGCGAAATCTATGAGCAGCACCACGATGTAGAGCGTCACCCTGAGCGATCCGCCTGACAGTTTTGACGATAATCCACAGGGTCTTCCGTCAAAGCAAAATCCTTGCAAAAATTGTTTGTGATATCGATCGTAGCCCGAGGAAATGGAAAATCTGGCGTTGTGTTTTCTACACGCGCTTCAACGCGGCGAAATAGGTCGTTGGCTCTACCCGTCGAGTCGATCGCCGGCTGAATACCAGCGAAATCCACCACATCGCCGCTGTCGTTTTGCAGCTGAACACGCACATGAGTGCCAGAGTATATACTCGTGAGTCGCAAAAAGCCAGCTCGCTGTGCGAAACTCGTATTATTACCCGGTAAATCTATGACAGCTTGGCAGGCGTATCCTAGTAGCGGGAACGACCCGTCGCTACAACGCGCTCGTTGTAGATCAAGCGACCCAACCCGCCGCACATCGTATCCAAACGCGAGTGCAGACACCTGTGTTGTCGGATACAGATACAGCGTATGTGCGTAATCATTGGCGTCAAAGTTTGACGGCAAGATCGTCCCATCATTGTACTGCACCAGCTGTGTGCGTAGCAGTGGAGGCCTTCCCACTGGTAGCCACTCGCTAAGGGACGGCAGTGCAGGTATCGCATTGACCGGTCTTGGCGCCACAGCGTCTTTTTCTGTGTACCACGATATCGCCACTTTCGAGAAGTATTGATTTGAACGAAGCGGCACCAGAATCGACTCATCCGCCGATATTGTCGCCAGATAGTCGGGCGTATCTTCATTTATGACAACACACGTGTATGCTTGGTTGAGCTGGCTACCATCTCCAAATACTGTTGATTTTAGCACAACTTCGTCATCTGTCGGAGCGCCCTCGACACCAGACGCTTGCACAGTGTTGCAATCACCTCGTCTGATCGCCTGACAAGCAGCGAGGTCACCATCTTGACACGCACTCAGCACGCGCTTGCCGTCCTCGACACCGGCGAGTGCAGCATCATACGCGCTTTGTGACTGTTCGTCGTCGGTTGATCGCTGTTGGTCGCTGGTTATGATACTGATAAACCCGACTGTCATAATTGATAGCAACAGTGATGCAAAAATCACTATGAAAAGCGCTGTCACTCCTCGTTCGTGAGTATGTCCACGCGATTGCCTAACTATGCCGTGTTTCATTCTGTCGTCCCCTTGTTATGTACAACTGTATTAAATTCCCGTACCGCGCATCCATCAAAATGCGACTCATGATCGCTCGGCGGCTTACACGCACCTCCTGATGTTGTATTTACTTCATTTGTTCCTATCTGCAGCATCACTTTTACGAGACCTTGGCTCACACGATCGGCTGTATTGCCCGCTATCAGCGCGATGTCCATGCTGTGTACGGCCAGCGAGATCGTTTCTGAGTCTTTTTGCAGCAGCTCGGTATACGTATCACCGGTCGACAGCTGTGTCTTTGTAAATACTCCGCCGGATCGATCGCACCACAGGCTGTCTCTGTCATCAACCCTCGCAAGACGAATGGGCGGAGATGAAGCAATACTCGTATCACGCACCAGCGTGCCCGTACCATTGAGTGCATCCGCCGTGTTGAAAATATATGATGCCGTACCCAGACATAGTCGTCCGACTCCCCCAACAGGCGCAAAATACTTAATACGATCAGCTCGCGCGGTAGTGATGTCCCGTTGTAAAACATCCATCACCTCCCTGCCGGTTTGATTGACAGTCTTGAGCGCAAGACCTTTTTCGTACAGGCGAGTGGAATTCATGACAGTGATTGCAACAGCGAGCACGAGCAACGCAACAAACAGAACTGCGATATTGAGCTCTACTAGCGTAAAACCTCGACGCATACGACTCTGCCTACGCTGCATACAGCCTCACAATCGTCCCGAGAGCGGTTGGGCTGTCCTCGCCCGGCGCATACCAACACGCTCGGATGTGCATGTCATAGGCATTGTTGGAAATACGTATCGGTACCACCCAAAATCCGTGGCTAGTTGGCGTGTCGGACAGAGTAAACTGGCTATATGTCACGGGCTGCTGGTAGCTTGCAGGTGCTGCGCTAAACCGTTGCACGGTGATATCCCCGGATGGCGCAACAGACGCTACAAATGCCGAGCTAGATGGCGTTGTCGGACACGTATCACCGACCGATGTCGTACTATCGCCTATCTGTCGTATCTGCCGCCAAGCCGTTGCATTGGTATCGCGAGCATAGCGCAATATAGCTGCTTGTGCATCGATTTGCTCTCGCACCAGCGTAATCTCCAGACTTCGCTCCGCAGTGGTTAGTCCGCGGTTCATTACTGTCATTGAGCCAACCGCCACTAGTGTGAAAACAGCGAATGCCACCATGACTTCGACGATAGTATCGCCACGCCGCATCAACACGCTCCCTCACCTGCTGTTATAAACTGCACGCTATTTGCGTTAGTAGCCTTTGAGCGAACGCGCACACCATTGGCCGGCGAACGAACCAAACCATCCGGCTCAACGCACATTGTCAAATCGGAGGCAGAGCCCGTCCAGAAATCACGCAGTACCGTGCTGGCATTTGTCATAGTAAACGTCCTCGTTACGCCGCTTGTCGGAAGGCGTACAATCAAAAGCTGTGCGGTACGAGCCGACTTGTTCGTACGATCTGTATACATATAGGTGTCCCATGCTAGCAAATGTCGCTCTGTGTCGGTTTTGGCACTCGCCGGCGCGACATGTAGCTGCAGTGAATCAAGCAGCTCAATCTCTGTACCTTCTTCGTTGGGTTCGGCAAACGCGTAAACTGGCTCTGATACAAATGTCCGGCCATCTGTCGTCCTAACCAGTCGTCCAACTATAGTACAGTCGCTTGTACCTCTGGGTTGTGGCGTTGCACTAGGTCCCAGTGTGCCACTTCTACACGGAACGCCCGCTTCGCGGTTGTTACGCACATTATCAACTAGACTATACTGCCCCTGAATAAAGTCTTGAAAAGCCGCCACCGCATCACTGTAGCGTTCGCGGCCAATACCGCCACTGATCCCCACGAACATTCCCGTAATCATCAGACCAGAAACAGCCAAAAACAGCACTACCTCAATAATCGTAAAACCACTACTGTCCGTAGTACGCGCCATGCCAAATATTATATAGCACAAGCACTATTCAGGCTAGACAAGCGTCAGATGAAGGTACCAGTCGATAATCCGCTGGCCGAAAATGACGGCAACCACTGTACCGCTCAGCAGCAATGGACCAAATGGGACATGACTCTTTCTGTCGAGTCTGCCCGATATGAGTCCAGGCGCGACCAAAATCGTGCCGAATAGATTTGCGAGAAACAACGCAACAATCGCCAACTGCCATTGGCTCAAAAAGAGCGCAAGCCCCACACTGAGTTTGACGTCCCCTAAGCCCACCCAAGTCCTGTCTGCTCCATTGCGCCACGCTGAATACGCATAGAGCACACCGTACAAACCAGCCATCAGGCCGAGCGCGGTGAACAAAGAAAGTATACTGGTGTACCCATAGCATATCGCTCCGATAGCATAGACAGCACCTAGCCCCGAATAAAGATACGTCGTGACGTCTGGCAATAGATACCATTTGCTATCATATACAAACATAATTGCACCGACTACAACACTTGCTAACCAGATAATGAGCAGTAACACACCCCCACCATCTAGCGAAAACGGCCAAAAAAGATATGAAGCACTAAATACAACAGCTACGGCCAGCTCGATCGCCGGCTCAAACCAACCAATCCGTCGCTTGCAGTATCGACACCTCCCACGAGTCGACAGCCAACTCACAAGCGGCAATAAATCATACCACGCCAGCACATGCCCGCAGCTAAGACAGACTGAGCGATCGTGACGGAGCGACGGCACGCTGAGGGCTTTGACGCTAGCCAGTTCGCGCCGAGTCACCTTACATCCGGCCGCAACATCATCACGCAGTTGGCGCACACGTATCCGCCACACCTGTGCACCAGCAAAGCTCCCGAAGATCAGGCCAAATACGGCAGCTAGCACGGTCAGCGTCAGTTCATATGGCACCATATCGCTCTAGTATACCAAACCGCACTCGGTACATCATTCCCGAGTGCGGACTTTGGCGTGTGTTACAGAGTACTATGACGCATCAACGCAGTGGAACGTTTTGCCGTTATCGAGCATAATACGCACAGCTGATTTACGCGCATTGTTTGCTACTACAGCCTGCGAGCCGTCACAGCGGGCACGCGGGTATACTAAGATCTCATCTCCGTTTGGATTCGCACCAACTGATGCAATACGAACGTTTGATACTTCATACTGATCAAGGTCGTCGACATACTGTTGCAAATCCGCAGCTGATGTCGATGAGTTGATTGCCTTGCGCTCTGAGCTTGTGTATTTGGTAACCGCTGCCGACACGATAGACGCGTCTTGTTTGCGCGACGTATCACGCTGGCTTGCCTGCAGCGCTGGTAGCGCCACAAATATCATGAGGAATATCAGCGCAGCAATCGCCAGCACCAATACCACCTCGATGATAGTAAAACCGCGTTTCATATGTTGTGTGCTCATAGAACTTTTCCACCTTTCTGATGAACGTATCTTATTATAGCATAGCGCTTATGGTTCATGATACAAGAAACCCGTCCTGATTGTCTAGCCATGATTCAGCGAATGCCGTCCACGAGATTATATATCGGAAAGAGAATGGCTGTCACCATGCCGCCAGCAAACACCGCCATAACAACCATCAGAATCGGCTCAATCGTAGTCGTAAGGGCTTTTATTTCATCGTTGAGCTCATCTTCGTAGACTTGGGCGGTTTTGCCCATCATTTCATCGATTTTTCCCGACTGCTCACCTATACGAACCATCTGCGGAACCATCACGAGCACGTACTCCTCTTTCTGGAGTGCATCGGATAGTGCTTTGCCGCCTTTGACCTTATCTGCAGCGTGCAATATTTCTTCGGCGATCACTACATTGTTGACACTTTTGGCGCTGATGCGCAGCATATCAAGCATGGCGACACCTGTCGAGAGCAAGGTTTGACCCGTCCGCGCAAAACGTGCCATGTAGAGTTTGCGAAACATGGCGCTAAATAGTGGTATGTTGAGCTTGAGTAGATCGATGTTGCGCCTTCCTGGTTCCGTACGAAAATACTGCATAGCAAAATAGCTACCAATTCCCAATGCCGCGAGCACAACCCACCAATAACTGAGCAAAAAGTCTGCCACGTTGATCATCAACGCTGTCAGGAACGGCAAATCGCGGTTCATATCTGCATACAACCGCTCAACCTGCGGCACAATCGTCAGCAGCATAAAGAGCATCACGGCGATAATTACCAGCAATACGATGCCAGGATACACCATCGCACCTCTGATTTTGCTTATCAGAGCAGCATCTTTTTCCTTTTGGGTTGCAATTCGGTGCAGCGCTTTATCGAGCGTTCCTGAAGCCTCACCGGCAGTCACCAATGCAACCACAACGTCATCAAATACATCAGGATATTTCGAAAAAGCTTTTGAGAGAGATTTGCCTCCCTCGATGTCTGCCAAGATCTCCTCAATTATCTCTCGCAGGCGCTTGCTCTCGGTCTGTTCCGAAACCGTTCGGATACTCTGAGCGAGTGGCAGACCAGCGCCAATTAGCGTCGACAGCTGTCGCAAAAAGAGAATCTTGTCCTTACCTGTGATGCGATTGGTAATACGAGCAAAAATACTATCATTATCATCTACTGATGATATATCGAGCGGCATGTAGCCTTGTTCGATCAAAAGCTTGGCGGCAGCATGTTCACCCTCGGCCTGTACGGTCGACTTGATGATCTTGCCCGTCGACTTGTCCTTGGCCTCGTAATTGAACTTGCGCACGCTACTACCCTCTCATCAATCGCTCAAATTCGGTTAGATCGACTGCGAACTCACGTGCATTGTCGTAGGTAATCGCACCACTTTGGACCAGCCCAACGAGCGTCCGATCCATCGTCTGCATGCCTTGGTCGGCACCGGTTTGAATCACTGCATCGAGCTGATGGCTTTTGCCTTCACGGATGATATTTCGCACCGCTGGATTGGCGACCAATACTTCAGCTGCCACTACTCGGCCGCCACCAATTGCCGGCACAAGCCTCTGACTACAGATACTCATCAGAATATTTGAGAGCTGAGCTCGTACCTGCGGCTGTTGATGCGGCGGAAACACGTCGATCATACGATCGATAGACTGTGCAGCCGAGTTGGTATGAAGCGTCGCGAACACCAGGTGCCCTGTCTCTGCGATAGTAATCGCCGCCGAAATCGTCTCGAGGTCACGCATCTCACCGATCAGCACAACATCAGGATCCTGGCGCAAACTACTGCGTAGCGCGGCCGAGAAACTATAGGTATCATAGTGGACTTCGCGTTGGACAACGACCGATTTTTTGGATTTATGCGTAAACTCGATCGGATCCTCGATTGTAATGATATGATGCGACCGCTCGCTGTTGATTTTGTCGACCAGTGCAGCCAACGTGGTCGATTTGCCGCTACCAGTCGGACCAGTGACGAGAACAAGCCCGCGCGGATATTCAGCAAAACTTGTTACAATATTCGGCATGCCCAGCTCGGTGACGCTTTTGATTTCATTTGGGATCAAACGAAGCGCTGCCGCCAGATTACCTCGCTCGTGAAAGGCGTTAACACGAAAGCGGCCCAAAGTACCAAACGCAAAGCTAAAATCAAATTCCTTGTCTTTCATCAAAATCTGCTGCTGATCTTGATCCAAAATCGCAAATATTAACGATTCGACCGCAGCCTCATCGAGCGCATCATAGCCGTCAATCGCTGTTAAAGCGCCGTCAATACGAAGCATCGGCGGCAAGCCGACCTGCACATGCAAGTCTGACGCATGTTTTCGCACCACTTCTTCGAGTAGTAGCTCAATTCGTAGATTTTGATTATTCATCGCCCCTCCCTTTAGATATCCGATGTTACGCGATTTACTTCTTCGAGCGTCGTGACGCCAGTCAATGCCTTGAGGTATCCATCCTGGCGCATCGTTATCATGCCCTGTTCGATGGCCTTTCGCTGGATCTCCGTGCTGGTTGCATGTGCCGTAATCAGCCGCTGGATTTCCTCATTGACGTCCATGACCTCATAGAGACCTGCTCGTCCGCTATACCCCCGGGGGGTCGTTGGCGAATCATGACCGCTTACTAAAGTATAGGCGGTTTGCCCTGCCAATGGCAAGTTTTTATAACCCAAATCAGCTGAGACTTTTGCGACGTCCTCTTTGGTTCGCGGTAGCAGGTGCCCGACGGTGGCAATTATATTTTGCGTTTCGATCGGACTTGACCAGTATGCACGGCGTTTTTTTGTGACTCGACGCACTAGTCGCTGTCCAATGATCGTATTGACGGTACTCGCGATGAGAAATGGCTCAATATCCATGTCGAGCAGACGCGGCAGCACTCCCGCCGCCGAATTGGTATGAAGGGTGCTAAACACCAAGTGACCCGTCAACGCTGCCTGCACACCTAGATTTGCCGTTTCAGAGTCACGCATCTCGCCAACCATCACAACGTCGGGATCTTGGCGCAAAATACTGCGCAAACCATTAGCAAACGTCAAGCCGACCTCTGGATTGACTTGAATCTGATTGACGCCCTCTATTTTGTATTCTACGGGGTCTTCAAGCGTTACAATATTGATCGTATCGTTTTTTATCTCCTTGATGAGCGCGTAGAGACTGGTCGATTTACCACTGCCGGTCGGCCCAGACGTCAGTACCATGCCGTTCGGCCGCGCGATACCTCTCCGAATTGCGCGCAGCGCCCGGCCCGCATACCCCATATCCTCAAGATCAAACGTATTTCCAGACTTGTCCAGCAGGCGAATCACCACTTGCTCACCCCAGACAACTGGGCTGACTGCGATACGTAGGTCGACTTCTTTGTTGCCAACTTTGACGGCGAACTGACCGTCTTGCGGCACTCTATGCTCGTCGATTTTGAGTTCAGACAGAATTTTGATACGGCTGACTAACGCTGGCTCAATGCTTTTTGGCAACTGCATAATCTCGCGCAATACACCGTCGATACGACAACGAATTTTGAGTGTTTTTTCGAGCGGTTCGATATGAACGTCACTCGCCCTAGCTTTGACGGCGTATTCCAATATCGTGCTGAGTGCCCGGCTGATCGGTGAATCTTGGACGATTGTTTTGATGTCGCGATTCTCAGCCGACGACGCATCGTCCTGGGACGCTTTGGCCGCATCATCGACACTCGATAGGTCAGTTTTGTACTGATCGAGGACATGGCGGATGCCAGCCTCCGACGCCATAAACACCTTGAGAGGGCGCTGTATACGATTGGATAGATAATCAACTGCCTGCACATTGTTGGCGTCAATCATTGCGACAGCTAGGCGATTCTGCATCTCAACCAACGGCACTGCCATAAATCGCTCAGCCACATCAGACGGAATCAGCGACAGCACCTCTTGATCAATCACGCAGCTGGTGAGATTGATATACGGAACCCCAGATAGCTGGGCAATGGCATGCGTTAATAGTTCGTTGTCAACAACGCCATTGTTCGTCAGGACTGTAAAAAGCGTCTTGCTGCTTTTTTTCGATTCAGCACGAGCTTCCTCGACATCCTCTGGCACTATCATACCTTCGTCTTCGAGCAGCTCGATCAAACTTGTCTGCAACTCATCAGTCAGCAATGACATAGCAACCTAACCCCTACTTTTTTTCCTGACCGCCAATGACAGTTTTGACGGTTGGGTTAATCGCATCGGCATCAAACAGGCGCTCATCAGGCTGTGTGACATCTGACGAAATCGGTTCGATAGTCTTTACTCTGGCTTCTTCTTCACTGTACTGCAAAAATGGCATTGAGCTTGCAACACCCATCGCTATAGCCACCGAAATACATGCTATCAAGATGATCATTGCGATATCGGTTTTTTTCATGGCTTGACCACCTTATCTCGCAGCTCTATCAATTTCGCAGGCTCGTAATAGGCCTGTATCTGCATCGTCATCGTATAGGCAGCTTCACTGCGTTCAATACTCAAGGTATCTACATCGATCACGCGAATTGATCGTTCAAAGCGACTCAGCATTTCCTTGAGAGGATTGACTTTTTCCGCACGCACTATCACTGTAGCAACGACGCTGCGACTTGTCTTTTCCTCCTCAGATGGAGCTCCTAACACAAGATCGCCGCTGACAAGTGTTGTTTCTACCGGGTCGACTTTGAGTGACTCCAGTTCGATACCGGGCGTACCACCGATTAGCTTGCTCTGCAGCGAACCACCAAGTGCGAGCGGATTAGCATCGGCCGGCAATGCATCGAGTACTACCTGCAGGGCTTTTTCGTCGTCGTTGGCTCGTGCACCGCGCAACGCACTATTCGTCTCAAGAATACGGACATTATCTCGCAACGAATCAACCGCAGCATTGTTGTCTTTTAGGGTGCGCACTGTGGTATTTTTTTCACTAATCACTCGGTTTTTAAATGCAATCTGCTGAAAAATGAAATACGTAATCACGAGGCAAAAACCAACCACGATCGACATCACCGCGACCCACACAAACATTGTGCGTTCAGAATCTTTGATCTTTTGGCGTTTACTGACTACAGACATTGTTTTTGGCATAACTACTCCTCCGCCTCATCTGCAGGGCTACTGAATAACGAGTCTGGAACACGTATTTTTGAATCAGTCACATCAATCTTTTTGGTAGGTGTTACTATCTTTGCTTGCTGCGCTTGGTTGGAGAATAGCGACGGCGCATACTGCATCGTCAACGAAAAGCGCAACACTCGATCGCCGCTAGAAGTTTCGCCATAGCTCGTCTCTCCTTCTTCGACCACTTCGGCCAACGGGACTTCGACCATCTGGCTCAGATCATCAAACTCAGCATACTCAAATTTTGTATTGAGAATCGTTTTTTTGAACGCTTCGACCGCCGGATAGCCCGCTTTTGCTAGACCCTCAAATACGATCAAGCCCGCCTCTGGATCTAGCTTTACTGATGTAAAACTAACATCGTTTGGCGGAGCTGGGTTGATTGCCTCCATCACCGTAAACAGACGCGAATCGACTGATCGGTTTTTGTGTTGTGCGGGTAGCAACGTCAATTGGTTTTGTATCGTCACGAGTTCGCCGAGGTCTTCGACTGCCGCGAGTTTTTCATATTCGCTCTTGATTGCGTTGTCAGCCAACGCTTCACGACCTACCTGCAGCAAAAGAATTATACCGGCAATCACGACGAGCGCGACCGCACCTAACCCAGCCAAAATCGAAATCGACGTAGTAAGATTTCTAAGACGACGCGACTGCAGATACTGGCGCTTGATGTCTGGAATAAGATTTACTTGGATCATACCGCTAATTGCTCCTCTTTGCGAGACCTATCACGGCAGCAAACTCATGCGCGACTGGACCAAGCTGCATCTGCGCCTCCTGCGACACAATGATGTCCTGCCAGGGGTTAGCCACCTGCGCCTGCACTCCTGTATTCGCAGACAGGTGTTCACTCAAACCGGGAATAGCCGAGGCAAAACCCGACAGTAGTATCGTACTAACCGTAGAGTTCTGATACCTCGTCTGAAAGAACTTGATAGATTTCGTAACTTCTGATACAAAACCATCGAGCGACGATGTCAACGCATGCAGCACTTGGCCATCGAGGCGATCACTCGCAAGACCAAACTTCAGGATGAACTGTCGAGCCTGGTCTTCCTGGACATTGAGGTTTTGGGTTGCTGCTTTGATAAACGATCCCAGCCCCGTTGGTATAGTGCGAACTAGGCGCGGCGCCTCACCATACACCACTACAATGTCGGTCGAATTTTCACCCATGTCGAGCAACAGCAGTGCTGCCTGGTTGCCTGCCGGTAACAGCGCCCGCGCCATCGCGATAGGGTCGGGCTCAGCGGCCAACACATTGAGCCCCAAACTCTCGACAAACTCGAGGCGCTGCTCGCTATAACTCTGCGCAACGCTTGTAATCAACACCTCTTGCTGATTTTGAGCTCTCAGCGAAGGCCCGAGCTTCACCCAATCAACCTTTGTATCATCAACCGAGCTAGGAATATACTGATCGACCTGATACTTCATAGTTGCCCGCAGTTCAGTGTCGTTCGACATAGGCACATCTACTACTGTTGTAAATGTTTTGTTTGACGGAATACCTATCACAACATTTCGAGATCTGATGGCTCCCTGGCCAATCGCTGTCATAATTACCTCACCAAGACGACGCTGCGATTCTGCCGAATCACTCGTGGTGACATGTACATCGACTGGTACGTAGGCGTACTTATTTAATCGCCACGCGTTGTTGCCACTATCTAACTGGACTATCCGCACCGCATTTGTGCCGATATCAAGTGCAAAGAAATCGCCCAGCCCTTGTATTAGTTTCATATACGTCTTTTAGTATACATAAGCATCATAAGGGTAGCAAGTGAGATCTTCTCTACAACGTCGTGCGCTTAGTAGCGTGGTGCAAGCTCGCGAGTATAGACGGTCCGGATGCCGCCTTGCGACCGAGCTTGCTCGCGCGCCCATAGATATGTATCCCCGCGCAGATTGACTATTTCAGCTGGTCTAGGGTTGGTCGTGTTCCAGGTTGAGCCGCCTGTACGCCTGAGGAGTAGCGTCTTAGCGATCACAGGGCCATTGACGACCAGCTGCTTTTCACACGCAGTAGTCACCGGTACACTCGGGGAATCGCTGCATGTATCTATAGTCCCATCACCTCCCGTCGCGACTAGCCATGCATCGACTCGCTCGACCGAGCTGCGGATATTGATCTTGTCGGCCACGATCAGTAGCTGCGGTATATCACGCTCACTCGCAAATGGACCCGGCGGATAAGTTATATCACCAGTAATCGTGACCGTTCCACCCGGTCGATAGACGAGACGATTACCAGAGATCGTTTGAGCGCCCAGCGAAGGCGTATTCGTGCGTGACATACCGTCAAACAAGCCGTCCTCTACAGCCTGGACGACGTCCGGCAACCTGCCCATCGCATCACTGCTCGCAAAGCAGCCTATTCCGCTTGCTGCACAGCGCGCGTCCAAGGCTGGGTTGGCGAACGAAAGCCGACTCCACATGTTTTGGCTATTGCTCGCGGCGCCCTTCGCTGTGCCGCTCCCTGAGGCAGCACCGACGATTCGTCCGGGTGCGAGCAGTCCGTATTCTGACCACGAGCCATAGTAGCGACCACGTATACGAGCTAAACCTGACAAAATAGCCGAGTTTTTCGTATCACTCGTATCAGTCGCGGTGCGACCACCAACACGAATGTCACTTCCCCACGCCGCAGTAAACGGCCTGTCTGGAGGCGGCAGTATCTCCACGCACGCTTGCCGCGACGTACCGAGACCACGATTTGATGACGTCGCTGGCTGCCAGCCTGCCCGCTGGCAAATTTTCTTGCCAACGTCGGCGTCTGTCGGGGTATACGTCGTCCTCCACTGATAAAACATTCTGCCATCCGGTACGACTAGCTTAGTCCACTCAGCGCGAGTGTCTTGCTCTCCTGGCGGATTACCGTCGAGTTTTTCCCAGCCCCCGCCTTTGCTCATATATACAGCCGCTTTGACATTTCTAGGGGTACCGACATCGTGTTTTGTCAGCTCATGCGTCCAAGTGATCAATTGATCCGGTTGCGCCGTTGTCACATCGACACTAGACGTTCCGCTGATCTGCCAGGGAATGCGCTTCACCGCAACTCGAATCCTCAATAGCGTCTCACTCTCACCACAGCGCTCAATATCAAACACGCCTTGCGTGGGACCCGGCCCTCCTGTCCAGCACAGCACGGTTGCCTTGCTCATGTCCTTGCTGTGGTACATCGTCTGTTTCTTGTATCTCATCCTGAGTACTATTTCGCCCGAATCAAGCACCGGCGTACTCGTGTTGAACTGAATCAAGACAGGCCCGCTGCGCCAATAGCGCGACGACTCGGTGCGTCCAGACACAAGTAAACGGTTGATGCCGCCCACAACGGTTCCGCCATATGTTGATCTGACAACATCGAGGCGTTTGACTTTGCTATGGCTTCTCGTCAGGGCCGGTGACATACAGTCGCTGCCGATGCCATTTGGGATCTTGTCAACGTTTGTTGGCGTCGTCCAGCGACCACCGTTGTTGGCAATCTGCACGCCACTAATGTTGCGATTACGACAACCACCCGTCATGTCATTTTGCACGAGTGGGCCGCAGAGAAAAATGACGTCATTGATCTGTAACTGTAGGTTTGTCACACCCTCCGTCACAGTGATCGGCATCGCTACATTTGGTGTATTTCGACCAGACATCCACGTCGCATACTTGTAACTCGCTGAGTTATTGATCGTCTTTCGCAGACTTGGATTGGACGCAAAGCTGCGCGAGCCAGCTGCGCGCATAGCGTTACGGCAACCATTGTCCCAGCCTACTGCGGTATTAACGCCGTTTGGGAGCATCGTATTGACCTGCGCCTGAGAATAGAGCGCATGTGATGCAGTCGCGCTAAATACTGCCGCCGCAAAACTGAACAACAGCGCTGACGCTATACGTCGAATCATTGGTTTTGACCTCCGCCGCCCAGTTTATCGATCTCGTCGAGGTCGTTTTCTTGTTTCAGCTCGATATTTTGCTTGTACGACTCAATGTCATCGACTAGGACTTTGAGTTCATCATAACTCATCAGTGCCCCGCCAAACCCGTCGCTGAGCGACTGGCCTTTATCGAGCTGAGTCCGTACATCAGCAAGCGACGCCTTGGCTTCGTCAGATTGACCGGTCATTATATAGTAGCGAGTCAGTATGTAGGCACAGTCGATATCCTGCTTGTAGCCGTCTTTCTCGATGGTTGTATCGACTATCTTGCCAAGTTCCGTCGTCTTGTTGTCGATAATAAACGGTGCCGCCTCGTAGGCCTGCTCCCAACCGCAGACGTACATCGGCGTAGTCGATGTCTCGTCGTTTTTGCTACGCGTCACCCCCTGCCATACCAGCCAGGCGATCGCAGCCACCAAGACGGCCAGTAGCACTACTATTACTACCGCCACAATCACTTTGTGCTGCCCTATCCATTTACGCAAACGATCGATCATTGTAGTCTGTGCCTTTCTGCTAAATACCGTTTGCGCTTATTGTAACAAACCGCTCGGTAGCGTTCCAGTGGCGAGGTATAGAATAGAACCGATCTCTCGAACCGAGCAAAATCGTGTACAATGTACCCTAGTATGACACTATCAATTGGTATCGTTGGCCTGCCAAACGTCGGCAAATCGACGCTTTTTAATGCGCTCACCGACAGCGAAATACTCGCCGCCAATTATCCCTTCGCGACCATCGAACCAAATACTGGCATCGTACCCGTACCAGATGACAGACTGAGCACGCTAGAGGCTATGTACGCCGCCCAAAAAGTCATACCTGCGACCGTCACTTTCGTCGACATTGCTGGCCTAGTCGCCGGCGCATCGGAGGGAGAAGGTCTGGGCAATCAATTTCTCGCCAATATCCGAACTTGCGATGCGATCATTCACGTCGTACGCGCGTTTGAGGACGAAGATGTGCTACGCCACGATCAATCGCCAACGACCCCGCAACGAGACATAGAGATCATCAACACTGAACTATGCCTCGCTGATCTCCAAACGATCGAAAAACGCTTGCTCAGTCTCGCCAAAGAAGCCAAAGCCGCTCCGAAAAAACGTACGTCTCTCACCTATCTCGAGAGCCTCAAGCGCCATCTCGCTGACGGCACACCGTTGAGCGCCTTGCCAAGCCTCGACCGAGACGCTATCGCCGATCTCCATCTGCTCACCGCCAAGCCAGTGATCTACGCATTCAATGTCGATGAAGCCTCCCTCGCTGACACGACGACTCGCACAAGTCTCGCGCAGCTGATTGCGCCAGCTGATTGCGTCTACATCTGTGCCAAGCTCGAGTCAGAATTACGCGGCCTCGATACTGCCGACGCTCACGAGCTACTTGCGAGTTATGGAGTGGAGTCCTCTGGTCTCCAACAGCTCATCACTGCAGCCTATCACACACTCGGATTGCAGAGCTTTCTGACAGCAGGCGAAAAAGAAGTGCGGGCCTGGACTATCCCCGCAGGCGCGACCGCACCGGAAGCCGCTGGCGTAATTCACACCGATTTTGAGCGAGGTTTTATTGCCGCGCAAGTGGTCGACTACGATGAGCTCATCAAAGCCGGATCAGAACAAGCCGCCAAAGCCGCTGGCAAGGTCCGTACCGAAGGAAAATCGTACGTCATGCAGCCTGGCGATGTAGTCGAATTCCGTTTCAATGTTACCAAGTGACGTAAGCACTATTTGCGTACAAAAACGCCATTAGCGCGCCAAAACGAGGCGATAAAATCGCTCTCGGTTGCCTTTCGCGCCGATAACATCGCTATCAGCCTTGCCCTCGATCACAAAGTACCGCTTGGCCCACTGCTCAAAATCACTGAGTATTTGGCGCCTGATGCGATCGTTTTTGATCACGCCTTTGTCGACGAGCTGCCTGCCCGCCTCAAATTGCGGCTTGACCATGGCCAGCACGATCGAGTCCAGCCGAAGCAAGCTCGCAATATGCGGCAAAATATCGCGTAGTGAAATAAAACTTACGTCAATGACGACTATGTCTGGCGGCTCAACGGGATCAAAGTCACGAATGTCGGTTTTTTCATGTAGCTCAACCCTCGGATTTCCTCGCAGGCTTGCGTGAAGCTGGTCGGTACCTACGTCGACCGCAACAACTTTGTCGGCACCATGCTGCAATGCGTAATCCGTAAACCCGCCAGTACTACTACCGACATCCAGCACAATAGCGCCAGCAAAATCAACCGACAATTTGCCAGCAACACTGGCGAGCTTGAGACCTGCTCGGCTCACATACTGCTCACGGGCTGATAATTCAATCACGCTATTTGCAGTAACAAAATAGCCAGGTTTGTTGACGAGGCGGCCATCGACGCGCACCGTGCCGAGACGAACCCAATTCTCTGCCTGAGAGCGAGTCATCGCCAATCCGCGAGTCACAAGCGCTTGATCGAGCCGTTGTTTCATATAGCTAGCATAGCAGATTATGGATAGAGTAGTTTTTCGACTTCGCGCGTGATCATCGCAATCGTCGCATACGAACGGCCCTTTGTCATCACGACGATAATGTATGTACCACGCGGATGACGCACAATCGCCGCATCGTGCGTATAGTCCCACAAAAAACCAACCTTGTCATACACCGCCGCCGTACTCCCTGTCGGCACTCCCCACCGATAGCGATGACTAGCCAGTGAATGTAAGAGTCGGTCGCGATACGCACCAGAGACGAGCGTGCCTTTTTCGAGTCCCTCCATGTAACGCGCTAGATCGCGCGCAGTGGTATGGACTGCAATCGGATTGATAAACGTCGTACCTCGACTAAAGCCTTTGTCGTATATATATGAGTTGATGTACGAGCGGCCCCATTGATTTATCCAGTTTTCGGCACATGGATTGGTGCTCGCAATCGTCATGCGATCAAAACAGCCCGACACTGTCGTACCAAGCATAGGCGCATTCCATGATGTTTCGCCTTTTTGCAACTTGTCAAAAAGCACCAATGCGACATAAAGTTTGTACGTACTAGCGCTCACAGTACTGCGACCACCATTTGCATCAGCGCTCCACCCAGGCCCGGCGAGCTGCTTGACGACGATACTGGCATTATGATTCGCGGCCGTGTCATTGACATACGCTTGCAGACCAGCTTGGTCGGACGTGTACCGACTATTGAAAACAATTTTTGGTTTTGTCGGAATGAGTCGACCTTGAATCGAACCATTGCCCTCGCCACGCAGCAACCACTTTTCGAGCTCGCCCGTCATAGCATCGATATCGAGCGTTTTTCCAGGTGCCCCTTCTTTCCTCTCTGCCTCGACGCCGTTGACGAGACGGATATGGGTTGTGCCGGCAGCAACTGCGACGGTCTTATTTAACGTCGCGAGGTACTCACGAATACTTTTTTTGTTCAGATCAATTGTCGGTATGTTTGTCCCGTCTTTTGCGATGAGCTGTAGCCATGTCGCTCGTTCCTGTGTAGGCGGCGTGTGTGTCGTATCACCGACAACTATGCGCACAGGACGGGACAAAGCAGTCTCGGCCTGGGCTCGTACCTCAGCAAGATCGGCAGATGTTGTGTCCGGTGCGACAGCTTTTGAGGTGACTGCTAGTGTTGTCAAACCTACCCTATACTCACTCTCAACTATTGTCTTGCGAAGAGTTGTAGCTTCTACCACTGAGCCAGGTGCCTCATGCTCGGCGACTAATTTACCGTCGCGTATCGCGAGCTGCGCATTGGTTTTTTCAAAGCTCAGCTTGTCTGCAAGAGACGCCAGCTTTTCATCAAGTATACTGCTGGTATAGCGAATCGGCAGCACCTCTACGCGAGGCGCATGCCAAAATATCGAAAACGGTATGAGACGCTGCCACCACGGATACTCTATCAGCTGTTGTGTCGCTACATCGGTTTGCAGCTCTGCGCCCAACTGCCGTAATTTAAGCTCAACCGCGTGTTGTTCGTCGCTCTTGAGCCGTAACGAACTCTGCTGAAATAATGTGTTGAACCGGGCAGCAAGTGTGTCATATTGCTGCCACCCAACCGAATCGCCCGCTAGCTCAGCACGCGGCAGCGCTCGATCGGGCGGATATAATAATTGTGCCGCGATCACCAATGCGCTCGCCGTAAACACGACCCAAAATACCACATGCCACAGCAGCGCATCGGGCATGATGCGCCAATAATGCCGTCGCGCGCGATGTGCTGCGACCACCACAGGATGCTTGTCGAGTAGATCTGGCGGCAATTCTGTACGCGCGCGTACGCGGCGAGGCGTTTTGCGTCGTGTGGCCGCCGGTTTTTTGGACTTGGACTTGGCAGTTTTGCTCATGCTTATTCAGTATAGCATTTGCACCCAATCCGCGTGCGGCCTGACAGGAATAGCTAGTACGTATTGGCTACTTTTTGCGTTCTCTGTATTCGCCTGACGTCGTATCGATGCTGATGATGTCACCGACTTTGATAAACGCCGGTACTTTGACCTGTTTCCCTGTCTCAAGTGTTGCTTCCTTGAGTACATTGCTCGTCGTATCGCCCTTGACGACATCTTCGGTGTACGTCACCTTGAGGTAGACGTTGTTTGGCAATATGAGATTGATGATGATATCGCCAAAAAACTGCAATTCGACAATGTCGCCATCTTTGAGATAGCCGCTCGCATCACCGACGATCTCAGTCGAGAGTTCAAACTGCTCAAACGACTCTGGATCCATGAAATAAAACGATGTTTCATCGGCATAGAGATACTGTACAGTTCGATTCGAAACATCTGCAGGCTCGATCCGCTCCTGGCCTTTGAATGTGCGCGGTATCAGACTGCCATCGAGCAGATTCTTCAACTTGACGTTGACGATACTACCACCACGCCCCATGACTTTTTGTCCATACTCGACCACGCGGTATGGTTTGCCGTCAATCTGGCAGAGGGTACCTTTTTTGAGATCAGTTGGTTGATACATTTTGTCCGACTAACCCTGTGCAACAAATGGCAAAAGCGCCAAGTGGCGTGCACGCTTAATGGCAACTGCAAGCTGTCGCTGTTGTTTTGCGCTCAGGCCGGTTTTGCCAATTGGCTCGATCTGGCCATAGGCATTGATGTATTTGATCAGTGTTTTGGTATCTTTGTAGTCAAAATACGCGGGAGCGTCATTTTTTCGTCGTCGCGGCATAGTTGGTAGGTTTCCTTTTTCCTTTGTAAAAAATTAGAATGGTATTTCGCTCAAATCAATCGGCTTGTCGTCGATGTCCTCGACAGCGGCGTCTTTGCCTTTGCTCGGAGCTGGGTTATTTCTCGGCGTATTGGCCTGACTGTTGTCAGATGGACCGTCTAGAAACGTCACATCGGTCGCTACCACTTCCACGCGGGAGCGTCGTTTGCCAGTTTCCTTGTCTTCCCAGCTGTCTTGGCGCAGTCGCCCCTGTACGAGGCAGCGTCGGCCTTTTGACAGGTATTGCGCGACCAGGTCGCCGAGTTTTTCCCAAGCAGTTATGTCGAAAAAATCTGCTTGGTCATCTTGTGTGTTTCTATCGACGGCGAGACTAAAACTAGTGATATTTTTGCCCGTCGTCGTCGTGCGGACCTCTGGATCGCGCGTCAGGCGTCCCATTAGTATGACTTGGTTTATACTGCGTGCCATATATATTTTGCCTTTGGGCCGCGCCCAAGAGGCCCCTCCTTTCGACTAATTATTCTTGCGCGTCGCTATTTTCATCATCGTCAGCGCGTTTCTGGCTCTCAGCCAGCAGTGCACGGCCTTTTTCATTTACCGTCACGAGCAGATATCGCAACACGTCGTCTGTGATGTTGAGTGTGTTTGAGATCTTCTGCGGCGCATCGACGGGTAACTGTAGCTCAAAATACACGTATACCGCAAAATCTTCCTTGCGTATGGTGTAGGCAAGCCGTTTTTTGCCCCAGTTATCTTCTTTTGTGATTTTTCCGCCCGACTGCGCGATAATAGCGCGCACTTTTTCCAGTGGCGCGTCAATCTTCGCCTCCAGCTCGGGTCGAATAAGAACCGTCAGTTCATATTCTTTCATTTGATACCTCCTCGGAATCCGTTGTGGATGGCTGCTCTGTCACAAACAGCCTTAGGCTTAGTTTTGTATACGTAAATGATTATACTATATTCTCTCTGTAAATGCTACAATGGAGCGGATGAAAGTAGCCATCCAAGGCCAGGCTTGGTCATTTCACGATACGGTCGCTCGGGGATCGATCAATCAAGTTTACCAGCTCATCGAAGAGTGCTCGGCGCCAATCGTCGGTGAATACAAACTACCGATTTCCCTACAGCTTGTAGCTGACACCAGCGCATCGCTCGATAAGATCCGCGAAGTCTACTCACACCCCGTAGCGCTTGCCCAGTGCCGTCAATTTCTCGACACATATCTGCCGCAGGCGGTCGTCATCGAGCATTTCGATACAGCAGGCGCAGTTGAGTATGTGGCCGCCCAAAAATCATCGTCAATCGCGGCTGTCGGCAGCCAGGAAGCCGCAACCGCGCACGGCCTGAGTCTGCTAAAGGCTGATATTCATGACAATCCGCACAATATTACGCGCTTTCTCATCCTCGGACAAACCGAGACGCCTGGCAAAAAAGACCGCACCTCGCTGGTCATTACCACCAATCACCAGCCGGGTGCGCTCGTCGACGTACTCCAGCAGTTTGCGGCCGCCGGCATCAATCTTGCGAAGCTTCAGTCGCAGCCTATCATAGGCAAATCATGGCAATACAAGTTTTTTATCGACGTCGACGCCGCTGGCGCAACG
>PDWI01002411.1_pt1 | contig 28143 bp, 28 predicted proteins | sample 1430891 | NCBI WGS metagenome assembly PDWI01 (sample SAMN01162508, study PRJNA174530) | Oral metagenome, whole genome shotgun sequencing project. | biome: Marine environment; feature: Marine mammal; material: Swab sample of the gingival sulcus; isolation source: swab sample of gingival sulcus... | reverse complement strand
GTAGAAGATGGAAAATGCCCTGATTGTGGTAGAGAAGTGAAAAAGCAAAGTGAAGAGGCATATTTCTTTAAGCTATCAAACTATGAAAAAGAAATCAGAGAGTTTTTAGAGACTAGTGTTTTCCCTAAGTCTAGACGTAATGAAATGATTAACAACTTTGTTGACCCCGGTTTAGAGGATTTATGTGTTTCTAGAACTTCTTTTAAATGGGGGATTCCTGTTGACTTTGATGAGGGGCATGTGGTTTACGTTTGGATTGATGCCTTGTCAAACTACATCACAGCAATTGGTTATGATCCAGATGGTTCATCAGAAAAGTTTAATAAGCTATGGCCTGCAGATGTCCATATAATAGGAAAGGATATTATCAGATTCCATACAATTTACTGGCCTGCTATTCTAACTGGAATTGGGGTAGAATTACCAAAGGCAGTATTTGGACACCCATGGTTATTGACTGGTAAAGAGAAAATGAGTAAGTCTTTAGGTAATGTTATCTATACGGATGATTTATTAGAATTATTTGGCGTAGATGCTCTAAGATATTATGTTTTAAGAGAAATGCCTTTTGCCCAAGATGGTACACTTACTTACAAGAGCATGATTAGTAGAATCAATGCTGATTTAGTAAATACTCTTGGCAACCTTGTGTCTAGAACTGTTTCTATGGTGCAAAAATATAATGATGGCATCGTGCTAGCACTTGGTACGCCAACAGAACATGATGCAGAACTAAAATCTGCTATGTCTAGCTTAAAGACTAAGGTCGTTGCTAGAATGAATGATTATGAAGTGGCAAATGCTCTGGATGAAATATTTAAAATGTTGAGACTAGCTAATAAATATGTTGACTTAACTACTCCTTGGATATTAGCGAAAGATGAAAACAAAAAGTCTGAATTAGATACTGTGCTTTATAATCTATTAGAGGCAATAAGAACAGCGGCTGTTTTATTAAAATCATTTATACCTGAAACAGCAGATAAAATCTTAGAACAAATTGGTGCTGAAAAGCGTGATTTAGATTCCCTTGGCAATAATGATGGTGTTATCGCCGGTTCAAAGGTAAATGGCGGCGACATTCTATTTGCTAGAATGGATGAAGAGAAAAAACTTGCTGAGATTGAAGAGTATCTAGCGAATAAGGATAATTAGTATGTTTTTAGTAGACACCCATACCCACATAGAGGGCTCAGAGTATGATGCGGACAGGGGCGAGGTGATCGCTCGTTCCCTTGAAGCGGGTATTAAAGTAATTGTCAATGCAGCTTTTGATATGGAAAGCTCTATTGCAGCAGCAAAACTGGCGAATGAAAATGAGCCAGTTTATGCTTGTATGGGATTTCATCCCTGTGACAGCGCGGGTTATAATGAAGAAACTGAGGCTGCTTTAGAAAAACTTTATTTTGATAATGGTGGTAAAGATGGGAAGATTAGAGCGATTGGTGAAATCGGTTTAGACTACCATTATGATGATACAGACAAAGAAAAACAGCATGAGGTACTAGAGGCTCAGGTTAAATTAGCTCATAAGTTAAAGTTACCAATTGTTATACATTCTAGGGATGCAGATCAAGATTGCTATGATTTATTAGAAAAGTTTGATGCCTATAAAAATGGACTTATAATGCACTGTTTTTCAGGCAGTGCGGACATGGCGGAGCGCTATGTAAAAAAAGGTGTTCTATTGGGTATTGGCGGGGTCTTAACCTTTAAAAATGCACGAAAACTCGTAGAAGTTACCGAACGTATACCTCTAGAGAATTTAGTCTTTGAAACCGACGCACCATATTTAACGCCGATGCCTTTTAGAGGAAAACGCAATGAACCTTCGTATATTCAATATGTAGCTGAAAAATTAGCGGAGATAAAAGGTGTTAGTGTAGAAGAAGTGGCTAGAATCACAACAAAGAACGCATTAAAATTCTATCGTTTAGAACATTTGTTAAAAGAAAAGGAAGAATATGAATAATATCTATCGTTACACATCCAAAAAGTTTATATATACCATGCTGGATAGGCTGGATAAAAAACCAACAAAAGGCTTAGGCCAAAATTTTTTGATAGACAGTATGGTAATAGAAGATATTGTTGAATATTCTGGTCTAAATGAAAAAATTGCAGTCTTAGAGATTGGTGCGGGATTGGGCGCTTTAACTTATGCCTTAATACAGAATTCAGCCCACCTTACATCCATTGAGATTGACAATAAGTTATGGGATTATCTGGATGAAGAGTTTGGTGAGTGGCAAAATTTCACCTTAGTAAAGGGCGATGTCTTGAAAGTTGATTTAGAATCAATTTGTCAAGACTTATTGACAAAAGCAGATAAGATATATTTAGTAGCTAATTTACCCTATCATATAACGACACCTATTATAATGAAGTTTTTAGAAGAAAACTTGCCAATAGATAAGATAATAGTAATGGTTCAAAAGGAAGTCGCCTTACGTATGGCGGCAAAACCAAATAGCAAGGACTATGGTTCTTTAACTGTTAACCTAAATACCTTTGCAGATATGAGAATTTTATTTAATATTGACCCATCCTCTTTTATGCCTCAACCTAAGGTGGATTCTTCAGTTATTGAAATCAGTGTAAAACAGGATAAGCCAATTGAAGATAAAGACAGAGCCTTTTTTATAAAACTTGTTAAGGCGGGTTTTCATTCAAGAAGAAAAAAACTTGTGAACACAGTTAATATGGTAATGGGTATCCCTAAAGAAACGATTGCTCAAGCTCTTACTAGCATTGGAAAAGATGTTAATGTCAGAGCGGAGGCGCTAACTCCTTCTGAGTTTATTGAATTATCAAAACAATTATCATGCTGAAAATTAAAGAAACGATAGTGGTAGAGGGGAAGGGTGATATTAACACCATAGCAAGGGTTTGTGAAGCGAATTTTATCATGACGAGTGGTTTGCATATTAGTAAAAAAACGTATGCTGAAATTGAACTAGCTATAAATACTTGTGGTATTATTATTTTTACAGACCCTGATAGTGCAGGTCGAAGTATTCGAAATAAAATAGTATCATTATTTGAAGAAAATAGTGACAAGATTAAACATGCAAATATAACGGTAAAAGAAGCTAAAAAAAATGGCGATGTGGGTGTTGAGAATGCAAGTGATGAGGCGCTTATCTTAGCCTTAAAAGAAGCTCGGACGGAGAGGAATAATCTTTATTCTGAGCAAAGAGTGCGAGAAAATTCACAGTTGAATGAATCTTATACCCTACAAGACCTCATAGATTTGGGCTTGGCTGGTCATAAGGATTCGGCAAAAAAACGCCAAAAAATTTGTGATCAACTAAGAATTCCATATTCTAATGCTAAAAGCTTGCTTAAAAAACTTAATGCATATGGTATAAAACGGGAAGAAATAATTAAATAGAAAATGGCTTAAATAAAATAAAAGTGCAGGTTTTCTGCATTTTTTTTATATCAATATTACATTTTTACAAAATAGGTTACAAGTCTTTAAATAATAGCAAGTTTTTTTCTCAATTACTTGACGATGAGAATAATTAATGATATAAATTTAAGTGCTTGATTATAGTCATATAAGTTTACTTTGAGTTTAACTAAAAAACTTATGTATATAAATGGAGGATATTAGAGTGGAACTAGCCATAAATAAGAATTTAAAGAGGTTTACTGCCTTGTTTTTTGCCTTAGTTATGATGTTTTCGACTTCTTTTACTATCTTTGCAGATAAAAAAGAAAAGGAGCATTTTGATTCGTGGCAAGCAGTTGGATTGAGAATGTCGGAGAGTTTTTCAGCTGCTGTAGATGCTGTGGAAAAAGATAATTTTGACTTAGCATTTGATAAAATGAATGAAGCATATTTTGGATATTATGAGGTTCAAGGATTTGAGGCTACCGTGATGAACTCAATATCTAAAAAAAGGGTGAACCATATTGAATCTTTGTTTCGAGACATTAAGTATATTTTAAAGGGGCACAGAGAAGGTACAAAAGAAGAAATAATACTTAAAATAGAAGCGTTAAGAGTAAAAGTTTATAAGGATGCCATGGTTTTAGACGGCGTGGCAAAGGAAGAAGATTTAGATTCTGTTGGTGAGGCAGTTTATGGTGATGGCGAAGTTCCTGAAAGATATATGTCTGAAAAAGAGGCTAAGCTAGAGTCAGATAAGGCAAAAGAAAATGCAGGCAAACCTAAGGAAAAGGTCGTTATTAAACCAGTAAGTCAAGAAGAAAAAAATGCTACAACCTTTACTACAACATATGTTCTTTTACTAAGAGAAGGGCTAGAAGCAATATTAGTAATTGTGGCAATTGTTGCCTATCTTGTAAAAACAGGGAATAAACATCTTTGCAAAAAAGTATACATGGGTGTTTTGTATGCGATAATAGCTTCAATAGTTTTAGCTTTTGTAATAGAGATAGCTGTTGAAAATAGTGGAGAAGCTAGAGAGTTAATTGAAGGCTGGACAATGTTTATCGCCGTTGGTCTTCTATTCTATGTAAGTAACTGGATTTTATCGAAGTCAAGTGCTGAAAAGTGGGATTCATATATCCAAGATAAGGTAAAGACTTCTATTGATAAAAAGAGCCAAAACACTTTGGTATTTGCAGCTTTCCTAGCAGTGTTTAGAGAAGGTGCAGAGCTGATATTATTTTATAAAGCCTCATTTGCCGGTGGACAAAATAATCCAACCTATATTTGGTACGGCTTGCTAGCAGGAACAGCTACTTTAATTGTTATCTATTTATTATTTAGATATACTACGGTAAAATTACCACTGAAACCATTCTTCTTATTTACAAGTATCTTACTGTACTTGATGTGCATATCATTTATGGGTAAAGGCGTGATTGAGCTTACAGAGGCAAACGTTATCACAGGCGGAACGGTAATCGAACCGTTAAAGAATATTTTGGATGTTGAGTTCCTACAAACGTGGTTAAATATATACCCAAGAGCAGAAACACTTATACCACAAATCATGTTACTGATAGCATCAGTATGGATATTGATAAAAAATACTATGTCTGGCAAAAAAGAAGCCTAGCATTGTCGTCATCCTGAATGGAGTAATGCAAAGGCATTATGAAGTTGAATGTGTTCTGACATTCTGACAGACTGCAATAGATAAGCACTTATGTTGAAAATCACCTTCCGTCATCCTGAGCGGAGTAATGCAAAAGCATTACGTAGTCGAACGGATCTGACTAAGAAGGAACCCTGAGTGAGCCTAAGCGAATCGAATGGGTCTTACCATTATAGGTGCTTTGTTACATAGCCTTCTATATATGGGCGATAGGCGCCCAAAGGAATTGCAGTAGAAGGCATAAGACTCAAAAAGGAGTATTACACATGAAGAAATTAATGTATTTAGCTCTTTCATTTGTTCTAGTATTCTCACTAGCTGCATGTGGAGAAGAGAAGCCAGCTGATGCTGAAAAGCCTGCTGATGACAAAGCTACAGAGCAAACTGCTGACGATCAAGAAGCGCCTGCTGAAGATGCTGCTGCTGAGGATCAAGAAGCTCCAGCTGAAGACGCTGCTGCTGAAGATGCAGAAGCACCAGCTGAAGATGCTGCTGCTGAAGAAGAAGTTGCTGCACCTGGTGAAGCTGGATTTACTGAGCTTCCAATTGGCGAAACAATTGCTGGACCTTTCGAGGTTGCTGGCGTTTACTTCCAACCAGTTGACATGTACCCAGCTAACTTAAACCCTTCAAGAGAAGAGTCTGACATGCACATGGAAGCTGACATTCACTTAACTCCAGAAGCTGCTGTTCTTTACGGATTTGGTGAGCCTGATGCTGCTGAAGGTATCTGGCCTGCATACCTAAACGTAAAATACGTTGTAACTGACTTAGAAGGTAAAGAAATTGCTAGTGGTGCATTCATGCCTATGAACGCAAGTGATGGCCCTCACTATGGAGCAAACATTAAGAAAGACGTAATCCCTGTAGGAAAATACGTTCTTAAGTTTATCATCGCTCCAGATGAGAATGGATACTTATTACACACTGATGCTGATACAGGTGTTGCTGCTCACGAAGACGCTAAAAACTTCTACACTCCAGTTGAAGTTGAGTTTCCTTGGGATTACACTGGCGAGCAAATGCAAGACGAGTAATATCTAAGATATTTGTAAAATAGATTTTTGGGTATAAGGGGGAACTTTCCCCCTTACCAAAATGACAATCTGAGATTTTTATAATCTCATCTCGATTAAGTTCGAGAAAATGCACTTGTTAGGGAGGTGTTCAAAATAGATAAGTTTTTAGTTTCATCAACAGAACTTTTTATAAGTGCTTTTTTTATGTATGGAATATCTTTATCATTTGTAAAACAAATGAATAAAAAAATCACAAAATTAGTGTTACATATTTCTGTCTTTTTAGGAATATTTGCAGGCTTAATTAAATTTTTAGTTCGATTAAGTAATTCTAAAAAATATAATATTACCTTAATTAAAATAAATAGATATCTAATAATTACTATTGCGGTGCTTGTATTTTTGAGCGCGTTTTTTTGTTTGTTAAGACTACTTATAAAAAAAATGAATAATCCAAAGTATAATAATATAATTGCTATCTTTATTTCTTTAAGTCTATTTTTTGTTTTCTTTTATATTTCAAATTTAGGTTTTAGAATGACTAGTGATTTTGTTTATTTTGGCGAAGATGCCCTTAGTACGATGGCATTATTAAGAGCGATAGGTTTTATTATTGGTTTATTTGTTTGTATTACAGTTGCAAATTCTATAGTTAATATTTCTAAGTATTTATCAGAAAGTAAATTGTTATTATTTTTATTTTTATCTGAATTTTCCTTCTTTGTAGCCTATGGTACCAAGGCGGTATCTGCTATGATGAAGTTAAAATGGATTGCTTTTAGCGATTTGATTTTTAGTATCATGATCTTTGGAGACTCACATGCCAAAACGCTAATCTATGTTTTATTATTTGTTGGTGTTTTGATGCTTGCCTATGTATTCTTTAGTAATATCAAGATAAAGGGCGAGTTTAAGAACAATGCTTTACGTAGAAAAGCTAGAGCAATTGCTCGTAGTGCTAGACGGTATTCATTTACCTTATTTATGTGTATCTTAAGTAGTGTCTTTGTTTTGACAGTCGTTCACTATTACGCTACAAAACCGCCAGAACTTGCTGCACCGCAGGCATATGAAATTAAAGAAAATAAGATTATTGTTAAATTTGAAGACATCAACGATGGGCATTTACACAGATTCTCGTATATTACACCAAAGGGATATAACCTGCGTTTTATTGCCGTGAAAAAGACTACGGGAGAGGCATATGGTCTAGGATTAGACGCCTGTGAAATCTGTGGAATAGCGGGATACTATGAACGTGGTGATGAAGTCATCTGTAAAATGTGTGACGTTGTTATGAATAAAAATACCATAGGGTTTAAGGGAGGTTGTAACCCAATTCCTTTTCCTTATGAAGTAGAAAAGAATATGATAATTATTGATATAGATGACTTACTTCGTGAAGAAGATCGATTTAAAGAATAAGTGTAATTGGAGATAACGTATGTTTTGGAGAATGGTTTTTAGAACTTTATTTAAGCAAAAAAGTAAAATGCTTATGATAGCTCTTATAGTTGCACTTGGTGTGTCTATATCTACAGCTATGATCAATGTTTTACTTGGTGTTGGAGATAAAGTAAATAGAGAATTAAAAGTTTATGGGGCGAATATTACAGTGACTCATAAGGACGCTTCTCTTTTAGGTGATTTATATGGCTTAAATGAGGGTGCTGGGGTATCCGATAAGTTTTTATTTGAAGAGGATGTTCTAAAACTAAAACAGATATTTTGGGGATTTAACATTGTAGATTTTGCGCCATTTTTAGAAGAAAATGTTGAAATAGAAGGTATTGATGGTAAAGTCAAAATGACAGGTACCTGGGTAGAAAAGCACTTGAGTTTATCGACTGGAGAAGAACTTGATACCGGTATGGCAAGGCTTAGAAATTGGTGGCAAGAATCAATGGAAGGTGAGTGGCTTACCGAAAATGATGATGACTACGTCATGATGGGTTCATTATTGGCTGGTAGAAATAGTATAAAAGTTGGTGATAGCATCAAGGTAAAAGCCAGTCATGGTGAAAAAACTTTAAAAGTAAAGGGAATTTACGTGGATGGCGGTAAGGCTGATGAGGGAATTGTTTGTACCCTTAAAACAGCTCAAGAGCTCACGGATTTAGAAGGAAAAATTTCGAAAATAGAAGTTTCTGCTCTAACCACGCCAGATAATGAACTCTCTAAAAAAGCGGCTAGAGACCCAGAAAAATTAACGGCATCAGAATATGAAATTTGGTATTGTACAGCATATGTAAGTGCTATCTGTCACCAAATTCAAGAAGTAGTTACTGATGGTGTGGCAAAGCCAGTAAGACAGGTTGCTGAATCAGAGGGAACCATCCTGAATAAGATTACCCTACTGATGATGTTAATTACGATTTTAAGTGCCATAGGTTCTGCTCTTGCGATATCAAATCTCGTTACAGCAAGTGTTATAGAGCGTTCGCAAGAAATTGGCTTGTTAAAAGCATTGGGAGCTTACGATTTTCCTATTATTAGACTTTTGATAACGGAAATTGTCTTAACTGGTATAGTTGGTGGTGTCATAGGCTACTTCTCTGGCCTAGGATTCACTGAAATTATCGGTTATAGCGTATTTGGCTCAAGTATTGAAATATCGATGATTACAATTCCTATCATTTGTGTTTTAGTATTCTTTGTTAGTGTCATCGGCAGTATTCCAGCTATGAGATACCTATTGAAGCTTAAGCCAACAGAAGTATTGCACGGTAAATAGGGAGGGAAGTATGACAAAGAGAAAAATGTTTTTAAAAATGATTGCTAATTCCCTTCTTAGAAGACGTTCTAGGATATTGATAGCAATTCTAGCAATAGCAGTTGGTGCCACTATATTATTTGGTCTACTGACGATATATTATGATATTCCTAGGCAGCTAGGGAAAGAATTTAGATCTTATGGAGCCAATCTTGTTGTTCTACCAAATGGCGATGAACCTATGAATGCAGAGGATTTAGAGCAAATCAAAATTGAGATTGGAAAAAAGAACATTGTTGGTTTAGCTCCTTATCGATATTGGACATGTAAAATCAATGAGCAACCATACATGCTTGCAGGAACAAACCTAGAAGAGGCAAAGAAAAATAGTCCATTTTGGTATGTCGAAGGAAGATGGGTAAATAATGGTGAAATGGACAAGGTGATGGTTGGTAAGGAGATTGCCAAAAAGCTTGCCTTAAATATAGGAGATAGCATTATTGTAAAAGGCGTTAAGTATGGTGAGCGTGCTGAATCTTCTGATCAGAACAAAAGTGCAGAAGAGAACAAAGAACGTGAATTTGGCGCACAAAACTTTTCTAAGAAACTATATGTGGAAGGAATTGTAACCACAGGTGGTGCAGAGGAAGGGTTCATCTTTTTAGATATCAATAGCTTATCAGAAATTGTCGAAGATGGCTTTAAAGCAGATATTATCGAATGTAGTATAGAAGCAAATAAGGAAGAATTGGATCTTATAGCTGGAAATATCGATAAGTCTCAAAAATTTATGGCAAGACCAGTAAGAAGAGTGACGCAATCTCAAGATCAAGTATTATCAAAATTGAAGTCTTTGGTATTTTTAGTAACCTTGGTTATTCTTATTATAACAATGATCTCTGTTACAACAACCATGATGGCAATGGTAGCAGAGAGAAAGGTTGAAATTGGATTGAAAAAGGCGCTCGGTGCTACTAATAAGACAATCACGAACGAATTTATGGCTGAATCTGCTGTTTTAGGTATAATTGGTGGCATACTAGGTGTTGTTCTTGGTTATATATTTGCAAAAGAAGTGAGCTTAAGTGTATTTGGAAGAATGGTTGATTTTCAGCCCCTACTTGCACCTTTTGCTATAATTGCAAGTGTTATTATCAGTGCTTTAGCGAGTATATGGCCTGTTCGTAAGGTATTAGAAATTGATCCAGCTATTGTGTTAAAAGGAGAATAAGAAATGCAAAACCATAATAATCAATCAGATAGAGAAATATTACTTGATCTAAAGGGTGTTTCTAAAATATATGAATCAGTAGATGCCTTATCCGATTTAAACCTTACAGTACGTAAGGGAGACTGGCTGTCGATAATGGGATCATCAGGTTCTGGAAAGACAACCCTAATTAATATCATCGGTTGTATGGATAGACCATCAGTAGGTGAAGTTATTTTAATGGGTGAAGATATCGCTAAGAAAAAACAAAAGGATTTAACGGAAATAAGACGTGAAAAAATTGGACTGATTTTCCAGCAGTTTCATCTAGTAAACTATTTAACTGCCTTAGAAAATGTTATGGTAGCTCAATATTATCACAGTATGCCAGATAAAGAAGAGGCACTAGAGGCTCTAGCTAAAGTAGGTTTAAAAGATAGAGCAGGCCACTATCCAAATCAATTATCAGGGGGAGAAAAACAGAGGGTTTGTATTGCTAGAGCTCTTATCAATAATCCTGAAATAATACTGGCAGACGAGCCAACAGGGAACCTAGATGAAGAAAATGAAAATATGGTTATCGATATTTTTAGACGTCTACATGAAGAGGGTTCAACTATTATTGTTGTTACTCACGACCCAAGTGTGGGTGATGTTTCAGAACGTAAAATTATCTTAAACTACGGAAAAATAGTTGAAGATATTATGAATTAGTGCTAGAGTGTATCATGGAGTCGGATACATCTCACTATAATCTGTGGAGAAAAGGAGTTAAGAATGAAAAAAATACTATCAATTACATTAGCATTTGCTTTTATCTTATCACTAACAGCCTGTGGTGCACCATCTTATAAAGATGGCTCTTATGAGGGTGAATACAAAAGTGATAAAACAACAACTAAAGTAAGTATCACTGTAAAAGAAAATGTCATTACTGACTGTAGTGCTGAGTATTTAGATGAAAAAGGTAATCCAAAAGATGAAAACTACGGAAAAGATTCTGGTGATGCAAACTATGAAAAAGCACAAATTGCTTTAAAAGGTATGGTTCAGTATCCAGAAAAGTTAGTAGAAGCAGGAAATCTTGAAACCTTAGAAGCTGTTAGTGGTGCTACAGTTTCTTATAAGGAATTTAAGTCAGCTGTGGAGGATGCATTATCTAAAGCAGAATAAATTCCGCTCCGCTTCAGTCAAAATGATAGGGTGGGGACTATTCTTTATTAGATAAGTAACAATAATTAGAGCACTTTGAGTTGGTCAAAGTGCTTCTTAAAAGATAAAGGAGTTTTACATGAAAAAAATTAAGGATAATTTTATTTCTGTTTTATTATTGATAATGGGTGTTATTCTTGCTTTAACTCCATGGCACTTATTTAAGATTTGCTGTGCTGCATCGCCAAATGGAATAGCAAATACGCCAATGGGTTTTCCAATGAAGTGCTACTATTCAGGAAAGCTATTTGTAGCTAGTGGAATTATCTTAGTATTCTTTGCACTATTAAGTATTATAATAAATCGTAAGGGTATGAACTTATTAACTTCTATACTTGCTATAGTAATTGCAGCATCAAACTATTTGATTCCTATGGGGATAATCAAAGTGGGTGATATGGCTGTTAAACATTGGCAAATAGGTTTTTGCGGTATGGATACGATGTCTTGCGTACAGAATACAAAACCAGCCTTATTATTTATTTTACCTATCATATTAATCTTGGGCATATTTTTATTAGTTAAGGCATTTTTATCAAAAAATAGATAAATTCTACTACTTATATTTTATAATTACAATATGGAAAGGAGTTTTAATTGGAGAAGGAAAGAAGAATAACGATGAAAACGTTGGCTATGGAGAATATCAGACGTAAGCCAGTTAGAAGTTTTGTTCTTATCATTTTTATTATGGTCTTTACCTTTGTTCTAGTTTTAGGGTCATTAACTTCTATTAGTTTATCAAATGGTATAGAGAGTTTATCGAATAGGCTAGGTGCAGATGTAATGGTTGTGCCAGCAGGGCATGAAGCTAGAATTGATGATGTTTTATTAAGTGGTGACCCATCTGAATTTTATCTTCCAAAAGGTTCTTTAGAAAGGTTAGAAGGCTTTGAAGGAATAAAGGAGATGAGTCCACAAACCTATATAGCAACCTTAAGTGCATCTTGTTGTTCTGCTCCTTTACAAATAATGGGAATCGATTATCAAAGTGATTTTATTATAAAACCATGGTTACAGGATACTTTAGAGACGGACTTAAGAGACGGTCAGGTTATTGTTGGTAATAGAGTACAAGGTGAAGTGGGTCAAAGCTTAAAGTTTTTTGGAAAGCCTTTTAAGGTAGTTGGTAAATTAGAAAAAACGGGAATGGGCTTTGATGCAAGTGTATTCATGACACAAAAAACAGCGGCAGATTTGGCAATAGATGCTGAACGCAAGAAGAAACACCCTCTATCGGAGGATGGTAGTTTAGTCTCTGTTATCATGGTAAAACTTGAGCCTGGATATGATTCGGCAAAGGTTGCAAGGAAAATAACAAAGGCCTATTCTGATAATGGAATGTACGGGATGTTTTCAAAGAAATTTGTTAATTCGGTTTCATCCAATCTATCGGTAGTATCATCTTATATCAGCATTACTATTTTTGTTTTATGGATCATGGCTGTCATTGTCATATCCATGGTATTTGCCATGATATTTAATGAACGTAAAAAAGAAATGGCAGTATTACGAGTGGTAGGTTCCAGCAAGAAACAGCTCCGAAATATGGTCTTAGCAGAGGCGTTTATACTGAGTTTCTTTGCCTCTATATTAGGAACAGGATTGGCACTACTTGGCTTAGTAATTATTAGACCATCTGTTGTTAAAACCCTGGAAATACCATTCTTATTACCGAGCACAGTGGATACCATTTTAATTGTTATCATCTGCTTTGTAATTGGTACAATAGTTGGACCGCTAGCATCATTATTTACAGTTCGTAAGGTAAATAAATATGATATATATAGCAGCTTAAGGGAGGATTAAATGTCATTATTAGAAATTAAAGAAGTGACAAAGGAATATAGCAGAGGTAGAGGCACGTTTAATGCTGTTAATTCTGTTAGTCTCTCACTTGAAAAGGGCGATTACATCAATATTATCGGCAGAAGTGGTAGTGGAAAAACAACGCTATTAAATCTAATAAGCGGTATGGTTAGTATTACTTCTGGGGATGTCTTGATAGAAGGAAAAAGTATCACAAGCAAGTCTGATGAAGAATTATCTAAAATTCGAAACGAAAAAATTGGATATATTCCCCAAGGAATGTCTATCTTGCCGAATTTGAATGTCATTGATAACATTGTCTTACCATTTTTCTTATATAAGCGGGAAGGCGACCCATATGGTAGAGCTAGAAAACTTCTTCAGTTATTGAATATAAGAGATTTAGAGTATGCGTATCCTAATGAATTATCAGGTGGAGAGCAAAGACGTGTTCTAATTGCTAGAAGTCTTATTAATCAACCAGCGATATTAATGGCGGATGAGGCAACAGCAGACTTAGACGTGCATAATACAAAAGAAGTAATGGAAATGTTTAAACGTATAAATGAGGACGAAGGGGTAGCACTTATTTTAGTATCTCACGAGCTTGATTTATTAAGTTACGGGAAGAAAATATATACTATGAAAGATGGTGTTATTGAAGAGGGAAATCAATTAACTGAATAAATGCTCCCTTACTCCGTGCTTTGTTTTTCAGTATAATAAATTAGTATAAAAAAGATGGTTTTAAAAAACTATCTTTTTTATTTGCTTGAACTCTTATTTCCTAGTAGAATATTATATATTGTATGTAAATAAAGGAGATAGATGAATGACTTTAAGAAAAAAAATACTCTTATCTAATATATTTATGGTTATCATACCAATTATTTTTACTATAAGCATTGGGGGCTTATATATTTTCTTTAATAATGGCCCTTGGATTAAATCGATTAATTGGGCATCTAAAGAGGAAGATATTGCTGGAGCAAAACAAAATATTATCTACTTATTTGAAACAGAATTATCAGATGCAAAATGGAAATCCATTATACTTGAAAATCAAAATGAAAAAAATAATGTATTAAATCTCAATGAAGAAAAAATAGAGGAGATAGCTCATCTTGGATTTCATTTAAGAGTAAGTTCTGAAAATGACACTTTATTTTCAAATATGAATGAAAAAGATCTTAGACTTCTTGATGATATGAAAATTGGTGAACCAAAAGTAGATGGTTCGCTTCATTGGATAGATAATTTTATATTATTAAAAGATAAGATAATGATAAATAATAAGCCTTGCGTTTTGACGGCAGTATATAATGAAGAATATGCAGATATAGGAGTTATAAACTCTATGGTGCCCATGTATATGGTATCCTATACAGTCTTGATTCTCTTTGCTTGTTTGGCAGTGTGCAGTGTTGCTTTTGCGGCGTTTATATTATCTAAATGGTTAAATCGTTCTGTAGTAGAGCCCTTAGAAGAATTGAAAAAAAGTACCAATTATATAGCTATGAATGAATTTGACTATACAATAGATTATAATAGAAAAGACGAATTTGGAGATGTTTGTAGAGAATTTGATAACATGAGAAAAGTTCTGAAGACTGCGCATGAAGATAGAAATCGATATGAAAAAGAAAGGCAAGAACTAATTAGAGGCATATCTCATGACTTGCGTTCTCCGCTTACCTCTATTCGCGGATACGCAGAAGGTATTTTAGAAGGTGTGGCAAACAATGAACAAAAGAGAAAAAAATACTGTGAAGCCATTTTAATGAGAACAGCTGATATGGAGAAACTTACAGCAAACCTTTCTGAATTTGTGTACTTAGATAGTAGAGAAGTCGTCTTAAAGAAAACAAGTGTAAAAATAACAGATTATATTGAAAAGAGTTTAAAAAAGTACGCCTTATATATGGAAAGTAATAATGTCAAAGTAGATTATAATTCTACAGTCCAAGATGCTTATGTTAATATCGATATCTTTCACATGGATAGAGTGTTTAATAATATTATAGAAAATACAGTGAAACATCGAAGCGAAGAGAGTTCTAAGATAAAAGTATACTTGACTGAGATGCTGAATAAAGAGGAAATTCAAATCGAATTTTTAGATAATAATAGCAATAGTGTAAAAGAAAATCAAATTACACGTATATTTGAAAGTTTTTATAGAGGAAATCAGTCTAGGACAAAACCAGAAAATGGAAGTGGTTTAGGATTGGCGGTAGTTAAAAGCATAATAAAACAGCATGGCGGTAGAGTCGAAGCATTTTTAGACAATGGCCTTGGAATACGAATTTACTTGCCAGTTTATTGTGAAAGGGGTTAAAAATGAAAAAAATTCTAATTGTTGAGGACGATGAATTGATATTAGAGTTAGAAAAAGATTATCTTGAGGCAGCAGGATATGAAGTAGATACTTGCATGGATGGTATGACAGGATTTAAACTAGCTCAGGAGAAAGTTTATGACTTGCTATTATTAGACCTTATGCTTGATGGTATGGATGGTTTTGAAATATGTAGAAAAATTAGGAAAACAAAAGATGTACCCATTATATTAGTTACGGCAATAGGGGATGATTTACATAAAATACAGGGGCTTGGCTTGGGGGCAAATGACTATATAACTAAGCCATTTTCTCCATCGGAACTTGTAGCAAGGGTTAATGCCCATATTAAGACCTATGAAAGACTACTTTCTAGTTCGTGTAATTCACAAGTAGCAGAAGATACTATAGAATTAGGAAATTTAAGAATACAATCTCTATCTAGAAAAGTATTTATAGATGATAACGAGATTATACTTAAAAATAAAGAATTTGAATTGTTATCCTTTTTGGCTTCTAATCCTAATTTTGTTTTTTCTAGTGAAGTTCTTTACAATCGTATTTGGGGAATGTATGCCAATGGAAATACCAAGACCGTAGCGGTTCATATTAATCGCTTAAGAGAAAAAATAGAAAAAAATCCTTCAGAACCAGAGTTAATCCAAACTGTTAGAGGAGTAGGATATCGATTTGTTGCTAAAAGTTTAACTAGAATTTAAGTATAGTATATGTAGAGTTTAAAAAAGTATAGTAAAATGCCTTCTGAAGGACAAAATCATTTATATTTTAGAGGAGAAATATGTATGAAGTATAAAAAAATGGACCTATTCAATTTAATCGTTGCAGTAGTACTAAGTGTTGGTGTTATGACGATTTTTGAGGCTTGTGCATTGCAAGATGATGGAACGTGGATGAACTGTCATTATGCACAACTGTATATTTTCTACATAGCAATTGCAATAAGCTCGTTTTCATTGGCGTATATGTTTATAAAGAGTAAAATAGTAAAATTAATAATTGATATTATAATAATATTTTTAGCTATCTTACAAACATTAGTGCCAGGTAATATTATAGCTTTGTGTTCACTTTATAGTATGCGTTGCTATACAGTTATGAAACCATTTTCTATTATTATGGGTGTAATATTAGTCCTTTTATCAATCATTAAAATAGTTGCTACATTAAGGGAAAAGTAAAAAGGAGGAAGAATATGAAAAAAGTAAGTATAATTGCTGTTGCCTTAATAATGGTATTTTCTTTGGCAGGGTGCGGAGCATCGCAGGAAGCTGAAAAGAAGTATGATAAGTCAATACACATATATTGCGGTGCTGGTATGAAGAAACCATTCCTTGAAATGGCAAAGATATACGAAGATGAAGCAAAGGTAAATGTTGATGTTACAGTAGGAAACGCTGCAGAGATTAAAAATCAGATAGTTGAATCTGGTGATGGGGATATCTGGATTTGTGGAGGACAATCTGAACTTAAATCTCTTAAAGAAAAAGACATGGTAGGTGAAGTTATTTCTTTAGTAAAACACGTTCCGGTAGTTGCTGTTAGTAAGGAAAATTCAGTGAAAATTGAATCTCCACAGGATTTAGCTAATGCTGATGTAAAGGTTGTAACAGGAGATGCTGGAGCTACTCCTATAGGAAAAATAGCAAATAAATTTTTTGAAAAGCAGGGGATAATAGATAAGGTAAATATTGTTGCTAATACTTGCTCTTCTCCTGCAATGATTGAAGCCTTGCAAACAAGCGAAGCAAATGTTGCGATTATGTTTAAAGAAAATGCCATTGATAAAGAAGGTATTGAAATTCTTGATATGCCAGAAATTAATGATCACATCATGAATGTACAAGCTGTAGGTCTATCTACATCTAAAAATGTAGAAGAAACAGCTGAGTTCATGAAATGGATAGTTACTGAAGAACCAAAGAAAGTTTGGGCTAAATACGGTTATGAAGCATTGGATGAATAAGAGAAGTAGATTTTCTACAGTGGCTATCATTATAGCCACTGTAGTATGCCTCTTTATAAGCTTGGCGATGTTATCCATTACTATGAGAGGAATTCCTAACTTACAGGCTGTTTTTTCAAATCCAGAAGTCTTATTTGCTTTAAAGTTAAGTGTCTCAACAGCTAGCATTACTACAGTCATATGTGTTCTTATTGGTATACCCACTGCGTATGCCCTTGCTTGTACGGATTTCAAGTTAAAATCATTATATAATTTATTAATAGAAATTCCGCTTTCCTTGCCAGATATAATGCTTGGACTAAGTCTTTTGATTATGTTTTCTAGTATGCCAGGAAAATGGCTTTCTCAAAATGGGATTAAGGTGATATTTAATACGAATGGGATTGTCGTAGCACAGATCTTAGTTACCCTTCCATTTTTTATTCATTTTGTAAAAACTGCTTTTATGGATTTTGATCTGCACATGGAAGTTGTTGCGCAAAGTCTAGGTGCAAATTCTTTTCGCACTTTTTTTCTTGTCACAATACCAATGTGTAGCAATGCTATTTTAGGGGCGGCAATATTAGCGTGGTCTAGAGCTCTTGGAGAATTCGGTGCTACGCAGATGTTAGTTGGCGCTACAAGAATGAGAACGGAAACATTATCTACAGCTATTCATCTAAATATGGGAAGTGGTGATAGTGCAGCTGCCATTTCATGTGCTATGTTATTACTTATACTTTCTCTGATTGCACAAGTATTTTCTTATGTATTGAGCAAAAATAAAATAGGAATAATAAAGAGGAGAGAGCGATGATAAAAATGAGTAATTTTTCAATTGTGCGTGGAGATTTTAAACTAGATAATATAAATCTTACTATAAATGATGGCGAAGTTTTAGCTATTGTCGGAAAGACAGGTTCCGGTAAAACTCTTTTATTAGAATCTCTAGCGGGACTGTACGAGTCTAACGACGGTAGGGTGGACTATGATGGCGTATCCGTTTGGGGTATCCCCCTAAGTATGAGAAAAATCGGCTTTGTATATCAAAATGCCTGTCTTTTTCCTCATATGAAAGTGAAGGATAACGTAGCGTTTGGGCTAAAGATGCATAAAGTAAAAAAATCCGAACAAAAGATAATTGTAAAAAATATCTTGAAGGAACTTGAGATAGATGAATTAGAAGACAGATGGCCAGAAACCTTAAGTGGTGGGGAAAGACAACGATGTGCAATCGGAAGAGCTTTAGTACTTAAACCAAAAGTTTTATTTATGGATGAGCCCTTTTCTGCCTTAGATCCACAGACAAAAAATAAAATGTATAGTTTAATAAAAAAGTTACATAGTGAATATAGTTGTAGTATTATTTTTGTAACGCATGACCATAAGGATGCAGAAGTGCTCGCCGATAGATTGATAGTGATTGAACAGGGAAGTATAAAAGAAAATAGAAGCATTTAAAAAGTGATTTTAACTAAAACGATAAAGATTTTCAGAGGTTACAAAGCCTTAATAAATACTAGGTAATTTAGATGAATTTATTGACTCAGTAAGAAAATAATGGTATAACTTTATTCAGTTTTATTTGAATGGTCAAATAAATTAGTTGAATGTTTTCAAGTAGAAAACAACAAAGGAGAAAGTAACATGAAAAAATTAATGTACTTAGCATTATCTTTTGCACTAGTATTCTCTCTAGCTGCATGCGGAGATGATGTGAAGAAGGCAGCTGAAGATGCAGCTGATAAAGCAACAGAAACTGTACAAGACGGTGCAGAGGCAGCTACAGATGCAGTAAAAGATGGTGCAGAAGCAGCTACAGACGCGGTAGAAGATGGCGCAGAGGCTGTTAAAGACGCAGTAGAAGATGGTGCAGAAGCAGCTACAGACGCAGTAGAAGATGGCGCAGAGGCTGTTAAAGATGCAGTAGAAGATGGTACAGAAGCTGCTACAGATGCTGCTGATGAAGCTACTGAAGAAGTAGAAGATGCTGCTGATGAAGCAACAGACCAAGAATAATTTATAGTTTATAATATTCTTAAAAGACAGTTTTAGTAGGCTGTCTTTTTTTTATTTGCATAAATCTTTATTTGCTAGTATAATGTTACATAGAAGGAAAACAGAAAGGAATTGATACAATGAATCATATTATTAGAGGTAGTAGAAAAGCATTTGAACATATATTAGAAACTGAGAACGCGATAAAAAGTATAAAAGATCATTTTCAGAAGGAGTTATCAAAAAAACTTGGTTTAATAAGAGTTTCAGCACCCTTATTTGTAAGGTCTGATACAGGTATAAATGATGCGTTAAATGGCGTAGAAAGACCTGTTTCTTTTGATATTCCATTTATCAATGCAGACGTTCAAATCGTACAATCCCTTGCTAAATGGAAACGTATGGCATTATACAGTTATGGATTTGAAGTTGGAGAGGGGCTATATACGGATATGAATGCCATTCGTAGAGATGAGACCCTAGATAACATTCATTCAGTTTATGTAGACCAATGGGATTGGGAAAAAATAATTAAAAAAGAGGATCGAACTATGGAAACGCTTGAGTCTGTGGTAAGAGATATTTATGATGTCTTTTTATCAACAGCAGACCATGTTCAGACTTTGTACCCAAAATATGTAAATAAATTACCAAAGGAAATCTTCTTTATCTCTTCACAAGAGTTAGAAGACCTATATCCTAATAAGACGCCAAAAGAGAGAGAGAATGCTATTGCATATGAGAAAAAAGCGGTATTTATTACACAAATTGGGAAAACTTTAAAATCAGGAAGTAAGCATGATGGTAGAAGTCCAGACTATGATGATTGGGAATTAAACGGTGATATTTTATTCTGGAATCAAAACTTATCCCAAGCCCTAGAATTGTCATCAATGGGTATCAGAGTTGACGCTGAGAGCCTAGATAAACAGTTGAAATTGGCTGATGCCGATGATAGACGTAAAAATGATTTTCACCAAAAATTATTGAACGATGAACTACCATTCACCATAGGTGGAGGTATTGGGCAATCAAGAATGTGTATGTTCTTTTTACACAAGCATCACATCGGCGAGGTTCAAGCGTCAATATGGCCAGAGGATGTAAAAGAAATGCTAGCAACAGAGGGCATATATTTGTTATAAAAAATTTACAGTTTACGCAGGTAATTTACTTTAGAACAAGGTAACGAGAAAATAAAGAAGGCGTGTATATAGACATACATAACTAACTTATTTATTCGAAGTTAACGTAGTTATTAATATAGGGAATATATAAAGATTAACGCAGGATTTTTTGATGAGTAGCAAGGCGGCAAGGAATTTTTTGAATGAGTGTAGATAGACCTACTCGATTGAAGAAAATATCTGCAGCTAACGAAGCTAATCGCAAAAAAGACAAGTAAAGGGGGTTATTGGTATGAAAATTAATGTAATCGGAAAAAACATGCATGTTTCAGATTCTGTCAAAGAAATGGCAGAATCAAAGTTAAGCAAATTTGAAAAATTCTTTGCATCTGATGTAGATGTAAGAGCTACTCTAAGTCACATCAGAGACATTCAAACTGCCGAGCTTACTATTTTTCTAAAAAATGGTGTAATTTTAAGAGCTGAAGATTCAGCAAAAGACATGGAAGCTGCAATTGATTCAGGCATAGAAAAATTATTCCGCCAAGTAAAAAAACATAAAACAAACATTGAAAAACAATTCAGAAAAAATGAGAGTATTCGATATGAGGCAATCGTTGAAGATCTAGAATCAGAAGATGAGAGTTTCTTTGCCGACGAGCCAAAAATCGTAAGAAGCAAGCGTTTTGATTTAAAACCAATGGTTCCAGAAGAAGCTGTATTGCAAATGGAAATGATTGGTCACAACTTCTTTGTATTTAGAAATGCTAATACAGACGAAATCAATATTGTATATACTCGCAAAAACGGAGACTATGGCCTAATAGAAACCGAATAAATGGCGAATTTCGTTGTTAGGCGAATATCGTCATCCTGAGCGGAGTCGAAGGATCTTGCTATTGTAATCGAAGACAAAAGGGCTCATTTCGAGCCCTTTTACATTACTTATTTTATCACGGCGTCTTTGTTCTCGCCCTTAAAGAATACACATAGTAGACCTGGTCCTGTGTGTGTGGCTATAACAGCACCAATATCTTTCATAATAACTTTTTCAGCTTCCATATGTTCTTTTAAGTAGGCAGCCATTCTTTCAGCCTCTTCAAGGTTTGTTACATGGGTTATACCAACCGTTTGTCCTTTTAAAGAACCTGCATTATTCTTAATGTATTCGGTCATTTTATTAAAACGATGTTTCTGTCCTCTAACTTTATCATAAGGGATTAATTTTCCATCCACAATATGTAGTATGGGTTTAATATCGAGTAAAGTTCCCATTTTTGCAGAAGTTTTTGATACTCTACCGCCTTCTAAAAGCCATTTTAAATTCGGAACTGTAAATATATGTTTCATATAGTCAGATTCTTCTAAAATGAATTGTTCAACTTCATCGGCGTTAGCTCCATTGTTAATCATTTCGCCAGCTTGTAAAAGAATAATTCCCATTCCAAGTGATGTAACTTTTGCATCTAACACTCTGATGTCCAATTCTGGTCTTTCTTCCTTTACCATATTTGCAGTCTGTAGAGCAACTTGATAACTTCCGCTGATACCAGATGAAATAGGTATGCACAGCAAGGAGTCATTAGGGTCTAAACTTTCGAATTTTTCTTGATATTTGTACATAGGAACTTGAGCGGTTCTTACTTTCTTACCATCTATCATTGCCTGAGCAATTTCAGGGCTTGTTATTGTAATTTCATCTTCAAATTCTTCATCGTCTACATAAGCTAAAATGGGTATCACTTCTATGTTGTAATTTTCTATCATTTCAGGGCTTAAATCCGATGAAGAATCCGTCAATATTTTTATAGCCATAAAAACCTCCTAATCAATAACAGTACCATTATCCTTTAAAAATAGAAAAATATCAAGCTTTTCACAAAAAATTCTTTAAACTTTTGCTATTTATTTGCCGATATTGCCTTACACAAGTATAATATAAACGAAGTATGCGAGTAATAAAATGAATATAGTATATAAATCTGTTATAATGAAGAAAAGAAAAGATTTAAGGAGGCTCAAATGGAAGATTATTCTAGAGTGACAGGATTAGTATCAAATTTGGATACCAAGGGGCTTGTCAATAGCATGCTCAAAGTAGAACAAGTAAAAATTGATAGAGTAAAAGCTACCCAGACTAAAATGAAGTGGAAACAGGAAGGGTATAGAGAAATTGCAACTATGTTGAAAGGCTTGGAAAGTTCTTATTTTGACCTTTTAAATAAAAAAGATGATTTAAGATTATCTTCCAATTATTCAAGTTATACTGGCTTTGCTAAAATAAACGGAGCTGAGACATCGGATGTGTCAGTATCAATTCCAGGTTCAGCTAACTTTGATAAAATTGAAATTGAAGAAATAAAACAACTAGCTACCCCAGAAAAATATACTGCAAGGACTCAAATAAAACCATTAAATGCATTGGTAAAAATGGACAAGCTGAATGAAACTTTGCAATCTGGTGGCGTTCATTCAATGACTTTTAAGGTAGATGGTAAGGAAAAAACCATTGATTTAAATATGTATTATAATGATTATAATGAACTGAAAGAAGACTTGCAAACAAAGCTAGATGCTGCCTTTGGAGAGCATGTTGTGACCTTAAAAGAATTTAAGTACGAGAATTATGAAACAAATACTTTAGATAGTGGGATTAGTTTTGAGTCGTACAATCATGATCTAGAATATGTAGATAATGAAGGAAATCAAGCATTATTTACTGGTGGCATGGGGCTTATAGCTGGTCTTGATAATAAGTTTGATGTAAAAGCACCGATAGCGGCATCTCTTGGCAGTGATGTATTTATGCTAAAGAATAGCATTGAGCTAGATGTTAGCTTTTTATCGGATAAGGATAAAGATCACAAGGATACCAAGATTAAAATAAGTTTGAGTGATAGTTTAGAAGATATCATTAAGAAGTTTAATACGGGGCAAAAGGCAGCGACGCTGAGCTATGATAAATTAACTAAAAAATTCACTTTAACTTCTAATAAAATGGGTTCAGAAGGGGAACTATCTTTTAATAATCAAGAAACAAGAATGTTTTTTCAGACACTTCGTCTTCAAAAAGAAGAACCTAAGCAGGCAATCTTTAAGATAAATGGTGAATATGTCACTAGTAATTCTAATACTGTTGAGGTTGATGGTGCTAAAATTACGTTTAACAAGGTTCACAAGGCAGAAGATGGAAAAATTGATATTACAAAGCAATACAATTCAGATAAGGTGAAAGAGAAAATAAAGGGCTTTATAAAAAAATACAATGAGGTCATTGACAAGGTCAATGGTTTAGTCAATGAGAAAAAGAATTATAGATATAACCCGCTTACAGAAGAGCAAAGAAAAGCCATGAAGGAAGATGAAATTGAAAAGTGGGAAAAACAAGCAAAATCAGGATTATTTAGAAGCGATAGTGGCCTAAGAAAAATTTTATCAGAGTTAAGGGAAGTTTTTAACGATAAGGTGGAAGGCACAAACCTAAGCATGGTTGAACTGGGCATTCACTTTACAAAAGATTATAAAGATGGCGGTAAGCTGAAGTTTGATGAAGACAAATTTGATGAAGTTTTTTCTGAAAGAAGAGATGATGCGATTAAACTATTAACCAGTAAGTCTGAAATAAAGTATGGTAATACTGTTTATGGTGCCAAGGCCAGATATAATCAAAATGGTGTGATGAATCGTATTGCAGATATTATAAAGGACAATATCAAAACAACTAGAACAGACACTGGTAAGTTTGATAAAAAGGGCAATCATATTTATTCATCAAAGGGATATTTAGTGGAAAAAGCAGGTTTGAAAGGGACTTCTAGCGAATATTTATCAGAATTAAGTATGAAAATCCACAAGATGAATAGAAGAATTGATCTGATGATGGATGCTCTTTATGAAAAAGAAGATAAGTATTATATGGACTTTGCAAGACTAGAAACGGCGATGCAGCAAGCGACTGCACAAACAAATTCTATCATGGGAATGATGGGTGGAGGAATGTAGGAAATGAATAATTCTCATGACTTAATACAGGGATATCTAAGCATCAGTGAAGAAATAGTATCCTTAGACTTTAAGGAAGAATTTGACAAAGTGGAAAAGCTATTGTTGGATAGGGAAGAAATTTTGACTAGTCTAAAGGAAATTGGCTTAAGTGAAGAAGATAAAAAAATTCTTGCTGAAAAAGTAATAGATCTGGATAAGGAAATTTTAGAGCGATTTAATAAAGAGAAGCAAGCTATTCAAGAGAATCTTGAAAAGGTAAAAAAAGAAAAGTTAGAGCAAAGTAATAGAAAAAAAGCTTTTAATGTTTACGGTGAAGATAAGACGTTGGAAAAAAATGTGTTTTTTGACAAATTAAAATAATATTTTTATCAAGATAAGGAGGTCGAGATGAATATTAGTAATATTGCTTCTGATTTAGCTTATGCGAAACCGGAAGTACAGATGCCAAAGCAACATGGCGCTAGTAGGGAAGCTAGTCCAGAGATTGCTGCAGTACAAGGGCAAGATGCGATAAGTATCTCAACAAAAAAAAGCGTGGGTGATGTTTATGTTATGCCTGGAGCAAAAAAACAAGATGTTGATGAGATTATGAAACAGGGGCTAAAACAAGCGAATAAGACTTTGGAAGCATCGAATAGGTATATTGAACGTGAAATTCATGAAAAAACTCATGCTGTGATGTATAAGCTAAAGGACAGTTTAACAAATGAGGTAATTGCTGAATTTCCACCAAAAAAGATTCAAGATATGGTAGCTAAAATGTGGGAATTTGCTGGATTATTTGTGGATGAAAAAGCCTAAGAAATAAAAAAATAGGACTAAAGAAAAAATTAAGATTGACGATAAGGTAGTTGTAAGTAAAAGACAAGAAAATAAATGATGTAAGGAGATTAAAGTGGCTTTGATAAATCCATATAATTATTCTAGACCAAAGACAGTTGTGAGGAATGAAACAACTCCATTTAATAGACCTAGAATGGGCGTGAAAAACACAAATAAAGAAAAGCAAGATGCGTATTTAGTTCAAAAGGTGATGAGTGCGAAACCGGAAGAATTGACTATGATGCTCTATGAAGGAATGATTAAGTTCATTAAGCTTGCTAAGATTGGTGTGGAAAAGAAAAATGTTCCGCAGACAAATGAAAATTCAATAAAAGCACAGAATATTGTTGCAGAACTCTCATCTACTTTAGATAAGAATTTTGAATTTGCTGATGATTGGTGTGCTTTATATGAATTCATTGAGACAGAATTATTCCATGGAAATATTGATAAAGATATCCAGCGATTTGATAATGCACTTGAAATTGCTGAGGAATTAGCATATACTTGGAGAGAGGTCATGAAATTGGCATAAAAGAGTATAGCTAAGATATTGCAAGGTGGCTTCGTTTTCAGTAACGGGGCTTTTTTTTTGAGGAGTACTAAATGAACAATATTCATAAAGTAATAGAGGATAATAAGCAAAAGCTGGGCTATTTGACCTCCTATTTAACATTAAATGAAGTGGCGATGGAGCGAATAAAGGAATCCAATATTAGTGCTGTGAAGGAGTTGATTTCTAAAAAAAAGGCGTTAATCACTAGCATTAATGTTATTGATGATAAAATAATTAAGGGAATAGAAAATATAAAATCTTCATACAAGGTCAATGATTTATCGGAATTGAGTGCAAAGAAGATGCCAGAATTGTGGGATTTAAAAGAGTTAGCCACTGATGTTCTACGCAAAATGGTTGAGGTGAAAAAATCGGACGAACTTTTATTTGAGAAAATGGAATTGGCCTTTGATGACTACAAAAATGAAAAGGGAAAATTTGATAAGAGAAAATTAGAAGTATATACAAAAAACTTTTTTGATAAACAGGAGTAAGATATAATGTCCAATAAGAAAACAAGACAAAATTACGATGATAGCAGTATATCAGCATTAAAAGGGGCGGATAGAGTTCGGAAGCGTCCAGCGGTAATATTCGGTTCAGATGGATTAGAAGGGGCGAAACACGCCTTTTTTGAAATCCTATCCAATTCAATTGATGAAGCCAGAGAAGGTTATGGAAATCTAATCAAAATTATACGCCATCAGGACTTATCTATCACTATAGAAGATAATGGTAGAGGAATACCCTTGGGATACAATAAAAATGAAAAACGCTATAACTGGGAATTAATTTATTGTGAACTCTATGCAGGTGGTAAGTACCAAAATAATGAAAATGGGGATAATTACGAATTTTCGCTGGGTTTAAATGGATTGGGTGCCTGCGCTACTCAGTATGCATCGGAATGGTTTAAGGTGGAAGTTTATAGGGATGGCTATTTACATGAGTTAAATTTTGAAAAGGGCGAAAACGCAGGTGGCTTAAGGGAAACTCCTTATTCTGGTAATAAGCAAGGAACTAGCCAAACGTGGAAGTTAGATTTGGACGTATTTACCGAAATTGATATTCCGCTGAGCCATTTTCAAGATGTCTTAAAAAAGCAGTCTGTTGTCAATAAAGGTGTAAAATTTGAACTCTATGATGAAGTCACAGGCGAAGAATTTGTATACCTTTATGAAAATGGTATTATTGACTATGTCAATGAAATTGCTGAAGATAAAAACATATCAACAATATGTCACTATACGGATGAAGCTGTTGGAAGAGACAGAGAAGACAAGGCAGATTACAAGGTAAAGGCGGAGTTTGCCTTTTGTTTTAATAATCAAGTCAATTTATTGGAATACTATCATAACTCTAGTTTCTTAGAGCATGGTGGAGCACCTGATAAGGCAGTGAAATCAGCCTTTGTCAGTGAAATCGATGGTTTTATTAAAACCCTTGGTAAGTATCAAAAAAATGAGAAAAAAATTAATTTTCAAGATATTGAAGATAGTTTGATTATTGTGGTCAATTCTTTTTCTACCTCTACAAGTTACGAAAACCAAACTAAAAAGGCGATTACTAATAAATTTATTCAAAAGTTTTTGACGGGTTTTATCAGAGAAAAACTAGAGGTCTTTTTTATAGAAAATCGCTTAGAAGCTGAAAAGGTCATAGAGCAGATTTTAATCAATAAGCGCTCTAGGGAAAATGCTGAGAAGACCAGACAGGCAATTAAGAAAAAGCTCAGTTCTAAAATCAATATTACTAATAGAGTAAAGAAGTTTGTTGATTGTAGAAGTAAGGATATTGAAAAACGGGAAGTCTTCATAGTTGAGGGCGACAGTGCCTTGGGTGCTTGTAAGTTGGCAAGAGATGCCGATTTCCAAGCGATTATTCCAGTTAGAGGTAAGATATTAAATTGCTTAAAAGCGGATTTGAATAAGATTTTTTCCAATGATATTATCACTGATTTAATTACAGTATTAGGTTGTGGGGTGGAAATTAAATCCAAGCATTTAAAAAATCAGGGTGCCTTTGATATCAACAACTTGAGATGGGGAAAAGTTATTATTTGTACCGACGCCGATGTGGATGGTTTTCAGATTAGAACCCTTATTTTAACGATGATATATCGCCTGATGCCTACTTTGATAGAAGAAGGGAAGATTTTTATTGCTGAATCACCACTCTATGAGATTAGCTGTGGCAACGAGACCTTCTTTGCCTATAATGACAATGAAAAGGCAGAAATTCTTGCCAAACTCGGCGATAAAAAACATAAGGTAGATAGGTCAAAGGGACTAGGTGA
>PDWI01002410.1_pt1 | contig 28144 bp, 28 predicted proteins | sample 1430891 | NCBI WGS metagenome assembly PDWI01 (sample SAMN01162508, study PRJNA174530) | Oral metagenome, whole genome shotgun sequencing project. | biome: Marine environment; feature: Marine mammal; material: Swab sample of the gingival sulcus; isolation source: swab sample of gingival sulcus... | reverse complement strand
AATAAAATAAGGGGACATACTGTCCCCTTAAAGTTTACTATCTAGTTTTAATTTTTGCAGCTTTACCTGTTCTTTCTCTCATATAATTAAGCTTAGCTCTTCTTACTTTACCGTGCTTAACTATTTCAACTTTATCAATCTTAGGTGAATTCATTGGAAAAGTTTTTTCCACACCTACACCAGAAGCAATCTTTCTAACAGTAAAAGTTTCATTTATGCCTCCGTGTTGTTTTTTAAGAACAAACCCTTCAAACATCTGAACTCTTTCTCTGTTACCTTCTTTGATTTTGATATAAACTTTAACAGTATCTCCAACTTGAATGTTTGGTAAATCCGTTCTTTTATATTCTTCTGTAACTGCTTGTAAAATATTCATCGTTATTTCCTCCTTCCTTCCCAAGACGTTCGTGGTATAAGTAAAATACCCAGAGGACCGTCCGTAATAACATCAACTATTCTAACATAATTAAATAAAAAAAGCAAGAATAAAATCTTGCTTTTCACCTTTTCTCTAAAATTTTTAAAAATTTTCTGCAATATAGTTTTCTGCACCTTTTACTGCACAAGCACCATCTGCTGTTGCTGTTACAATTTGCCTAACTTCTTTAGTTCTAACATCTCCTGCTACAAATACTCCTGCCACATTAGTCTTTGTAGATTCATCTGCTATAATGTATCCGCTTTCGTCCATATCAACTTTGCCTTCAAAAATCTTTGTATTTGGTACTCTGCCAATAGAAACAAAGAAACCATCTATTTCCAAATTTTTAAGTTCATCTGTATCTTTATCTTTCAATACTACACCTGTTAAAACATCATCTTTTTCAAACTTCTGCAAAGTAACGTTTAAAATAGGTTCTATATTTTCTTTAGCTAATGCTCTATCAACTACAGATTTCATTGCTCTGAATTCATTTCTTCTATGAATCAAGTAGACTTTGCTACAAATATTCGATAAATATGTTGCCTCTTCTACTGCGCTATTTCCACCGCCTAAAACTGCAACATTTTTTCCTCTGTAAGCCATACCATCGCAAGTAGCACAATAACAAACACCTCTGTTCACCAATTCTTCTTCACCATCTACACCTGTTGTTCTAGGGTCTGCACCAGTTGCTATAATAACAGTTTTACCAAAAAAATCTCCATCTGAAGTAGCAACTTTCTTTATTTTATCTGATAATTCAACGCCATAAACCTCTGCAAGTTTAGTTTTAGCTCCTGCCTTATCAGCACCTTTTTTCATCGCTTCACCTAAATCAAAACCATCTACTTCATCTTCAAATCCAGGATAATTTTCTATGCTTTCAGTAGTTGCCATTTGTCCACCTGGCGATAATTTTTCTAAAATAAGAGTGTTAAAACCAGCTCTTGCTCCATATATCCCAGCAGTATAGCCAGCCGGCCCTCCGCCTATAATGATTATATCGTATGTATTCTCCAAAGTAGCTACCTCCTATATAATATTGTTATCTTTTAACCATTTATCTAAATCTGCCTTTGATTTAGGAGCTACAATAGTATCAACTAATTCTCCATCTTTAAAAACTAATAGAGATGGTATAGTCATAATTTTGTATTTTTGTGCTAATCCTTGAGATTCATCTATATTTACTTTGCACACTTGAATTTTATCTTGATATTCTTCATCAACAACATCCATTACTGGATTTAATCTCTTACAATATCCGCACCAAGGCGCCCAAAAGTCAAGCAAAACTGCTTTTTCCGATTTTAATACTACTTCTTCAAAATTTTCATCTAATACTGTTTTAATTGCCATAATAATTCTCCTTTACTTTTTGGTGTACCTTATAATAACCATAAGGTATTCTAAGGCACAACTTTATTTTAACATATTTATATTTAATTTTCAGCATTTATCACTTTATAATAAAGCTTCAATATCAGGTCTAATTGCTTCTGGATTCTTCGCTGGCGAAAATCTTTTCACTACATTTCCATCTCTATCGATTAAAAATTTTGTGAAATTCCATTTTACTTTATCACCGAAAAAACCTCTAGTTTCATTTCTAAGATGAACAAATAGCGGGTCTGCTAAAGGTCCATTTACATCAATTTTTTGGAACAATTTAAAATTCACACCGTAATTAACTTGACAGAAATGTTCAGTTTCCTCTGCTTTTCCAAATTCTTGGTTGTTAAATTGTCCACATGGGAAACCTAAAACTTCAAATCCTTTATCTTTTAAATCGTTATTCATATTTTCCAAAATTGCTAGCTGAGGTGCAAATCCACATTTACTAGCTGTATTTACAATCAATAACACTTTTCCTTTATACTCTTCTAAACTCACGTCATTTCCTGCTTTATCCTTTACAGTAAAGTCATATACTGTTTTTTTATCCATATTCATAAAATTCTCCTAATTCTCTACTTATTTTTCAGAAACATTTCCTACAACTTTCATTACAAGTTCTCTCAAAGTTTTGGCTTCCTCCAAAGACAGCCCTGAACATTTATATATTTGATAAGGTATATCTTCTGCTTCTTCTCTTAATTTCTTTCCTTTTTCTGTAATCTTTATTATCGCTACACGTTTATCCCCTTTAGATTTCTCTTTTACTAAATAACCTTTGCTAATCAGCCTATTTGTTACAGGCGTAAGAGTGCTAGAATCTAAAAATAATTTTTTCCCCAAATCTCTCATATCTAATTCTTCATTTTCCCACAAAACTAGCATAACAAGATACTGAGTGTATGTAAGTTCTAACGGTTTCAAAACCTCTCCATATTTAACTACAAGCTCTTTTGATACCAAATACAGAGGAAAACATACTTGTTGCTCCAAAGACAGATTATTACTACCCATTTCCACTCCTTTTTAAGTATAAACATTATCCCTTATAACAAAATTTATATCGTCTTATTAAATTAATTGTATCTCTTTTGTTTCGCCAGACATTCCAAACATCATTCCTTCTGGATTCACAATTTCCAATAATACTAAGTCTGGATTTTCAGGTTGTTGATATACTTTTTCTAATAAATCTAAAATTTCAAAAGCTTTTTTATTTAATTCTACATCCCTTACAAATTTAACTTGGCATCTTACCCTTGCCCATTGTAAATTTTCATTAGGCATAGAACAAATTTCCAAATTGTTATTTGCTTCAAGTTCCTTGTATATACTTTTTTTCTTTGATGTCAAAAAATACAGTTTTCCGTTTTCAAACATCTTAAAAGATAAAAATCTTACTGCTGGCTTTCCTTCATTTACAGTTGCCAATGCCACTGGTTTATGTGCATCTCCAAAAAAATCTAATATAGTTTTCATAATATTTACCTCTTACTTACTTTCTTCTAACTCCTAAGCCTTATATTCTTTTAGAAGTTAATTATATCTGTGATTTAGATATTCAATTTCTCGTATATTCAATAATACGACTTCTTCAAATGAACATCTTTCGCAAAATTCAACTTCACAATTTCAATCTCGCAAAATTAATCTCGCAAGATTATTGTATATCTTTTTTCCCAATAAGTCAAGTAACAATATATTATTAGTTAAATTTACTTTACAATATTTAATTTTCATCATAAAATACAAGAAAATAGTTATAATTGTTAGTTTATTTAAGAACGGAAAGTTAAAATAAAATGGATAATAAAATAATAAAATTAAGAACAATAATACAATCAAGCAATAACATAGTATTTTTCGGTGGTGCTGGTGTTTCCACAGAAAGCAATATTCCAGACTTTCGTTCTGAAACAGGTTTATATCAAGCTATTAAAGACTATGGTTTCCCACCTGAAGCTATTCTTTCTCATAGTTTTTTCAACAAAAATACAGATATTTTTTTCAAATATTATAAAGAAAATTTGATATATCAAGATGCAAAACCAAACAAAGCTCATTTGAAGCTTGCTGAATTAGAAAAAACAGGTAAACTAAAAGCTGTAATCACTCAAAATATAGATGGTCTACATCAAATGGCTGGTAGTGAAAATGTATTTGAACTTCACGGCAGTATTCATAAAAACACTTGTATTTCTTGTGGCAAAAAATATAATTTAGATTATATTTTAAATAGCGAAAATACTTCTAATAATATCCCAAAATGTAATCATTGCAATAAGATAGTTAAACCTGATGTTGTATTGTATGAAGAACCTTTAACAGAATCGGTTATCAATGATTCTGTTAATGCTATTGCAAATGCAGATACCTTAATTGTAGGGGGAACTTCTCTTTCTGTTTATCCTGCAGCATCTTTAATACAATATTTTCGTGGAGAAAATTTGATTTTAATAAATAAAACTAAAACACCTTATGACGATAAAGCAAGCTTGGTAATCTATGGTGCTATAGGCGAAATATTATCTCAAGTATAAAATTTTATACTTGAAGTTTGATTATATTATCCAAAAATACCTTTGGCTTTCATTGATTCTATTTCTTCGTCTGTGTATCCTAAAGTGCTAATTACATCTTCTGTATCAGACCCTAAAGTCTTGCCTGCAAATTTATACTGTGGTTTGCTTTCTGAGAAATGTATAGGCATACCATACTGCTTAATTTTTTTATTTCCCACATTCATATCAATAACTAATTCCCTTTGTTTTATATGATTATTCTCCAAAAGAGCTTCTTTTAAATCTAAGACTGGCTCTACGCAACCATCTAAATCAGCAAATATTTCTTCCCATTCTTTTCTAGTCTTACTTTTGATGATTTCCCTAGTTTCCAATTTTCTTTCATTTACATCATCAGGCATCACACCATCTTCGATCCACTCTGTCTTTCCTATACCAATGCAAAATGCTTTCCAAAATTTAGGTTCTAGTGATCCGACACTTATATATTCACCATCAGAAGTCTCATAAAAATCGTAAAAACTGCCCCCATTTAAAAGGCCTGTTTCTCTTTTCGGCAAATTTCCATCTACTAAAAATCCTGCTCCATCTAAAGAATTAAAAGGTATAAGTCCATCTAGCATTGCCACATCTACCCACTGTCCTTTACCTGTATTATGTCTATTTTCCACTGCTGTCAATATTCCAATCACACTATGTAATGACCCTATCGCTAAATCTGCAACTTGAATATTCAATAAACTTGGACCTGTTTCTCTTTTACCAGAATGAGACATCGTGCCACTTATCGACAAATAATTTATATCGTGTCCAGCTTTTTCTTTATAATCTCCATTTTGTCCATAGCCTGTTAATGAACAATAAATAAGCTTTGGACATATTTCTTTCAAAGTTTCATATCCTAAGCCTAATCTCTCCATAACACCAGGTCTAAATTGCTCTAAAATTATATCGTAGCCCTGTTCTACAATTAGTTTTTTTACTATCTCAATACTTTCTTCCTTTTTCAAATCTAAAAATATTGTTTTCTTATTTCTATTCAGCCATGCTTGGTTTGCACTTATTTCTGTATCCTGGACAAAAGGCTCCTGTACCATAACTAAATCAGTTCTATTCTTATCACTTATTTTAATAACATCTGCACCTAAGTCTGCCAACATAAGACTTGCATAAGGTCCAGGTAGCAATGTTGAAAAATCTAAAACTTTTAATTTTTTAAGTGCCATATCTTTCTCCAATCCACATTTTAATATTTATTTTTATAATAATTTACACAAACAAATTGTATCCTATTAAAATTAAATTTTCAACACTTAATAAAAATCAAATTATTCTACTTTTTGTAAATTTCCCATTTAAAATATAATTGATTTTAAGTTATCAGCAAAGATAGTGTAAATAGGAAATTATTAAAAACAACTCAAAACCGCTATAACTATTTTTTCAATAGTCACAGCGGTTTTTATCAACACTTTTTATCCTATAAACCAGAAACAATCACTCAAGATATTCAAGCTATTCCTTGCTTTCATTTATAACAAATTCAACATTATTTAATTTTAACATTTTTGTAAAATCCTTAACAAGATTTTTATCACAATCAAAAAAATGAATTTCAGTTAAGTAATGAGAAAAAACAATTTTAGGAAAAACCAAATCAAAAAAATAAAATTCATTTTGTTGATTTGATTCTGAGCTAAAAATTGTATTAAATTTTGATATAAATTCTGTTTTAGATATTAAATAAAAAGATAAATCTTCATTTTTTTTAATTATTTTAACATTTAATAAACTTAATGTTTTAAAAGCATTAAAATCATTGTTCCAACAACTAATTTCAACATTTTGGAATTCAATATTTTCACAAATAAATTTCCCTATTTCAGTATAAGGAATGGGAAAATTTATTAATTCTACAGAATAAATCATCATATATCCTAACCCTTTGACATACCCATTATGTAGTTTTGTTATTTTTCTAAAATAACATATTATAAAAATCATTTCAATTCTTATAATGTGTTTTTAATTATGATATAATTATTTTTTATCTATATTTATATTTCTTTTTGTTTCTAAAAAAAACGACTATATTTTCCCCAAATCTATTAAACACCTAATTCTATCAAGAAAGTTTTTATAATTTTTTTACATATTATATGATATAATGAATTTATGAAAAAGAATATAAAAAATAGAAGTCCTAAAAATAATAGTGCTTTAAAAAAAAGAAAAAATAAAAAGAAATCTAATAAACATCAAATTTCTTTCCATAAGAAGAAAAGTAATAATTACGACAAAAAAATAAGTAATTTAACTAAAATCGAGGGAATTCTTTCTAAACACAAAAATGGTTTTGGATTTATTTCACAAGAAAACAGTGATGAAGATATATTTATACCTTCTAATAAAATGAAAGAAGCCATGGATGGCGACAAGGTGAAAGTTGTCCTAATACCAAATCCAGAAGTTGCAAAATCACAAGAGGGTTGGATCGTAGAAATTCTTGAAAGAAATGTGAAAGAAGTAGTCGGAACTTTTGAAAAAAGTAAAAAGTTCGGTTTTGTTGTTCCAGAAAATAATAAAATGAGAAATCAAGATATATTTATTTCTCAAAACAACTTTGGCAAAGCTGAAGATGGGGATATTGTAGTTGCAAAAATAATCAAATATCCTGATAGTCAAAATAATGCAGAAGGTAAAATTACAGAAATAATAAGTAAAAAAGACGAAAAGAATGGAGATATAAAAGCTCTTGTCCGTAGTCAAAATTTAAAACTAGATTTTGATAATAATATCAAATACGCAGCAAAAAAAGTCAAAGCGGAATTTGATAATATGTTGAATAGTATATCCCAAGATGGAGAAATACAGAAACTTTTTCCAAAAAGAAAAATTTTAACTGATAGAACTATACTAACTATTGATGGTGCAGACTCAAAAGACTTAGACGACGGAATATCTTTAAACATTTTAGAAAATGGAAACTATCTTCTAGGTGTTCACATTGCAGACGTCAGCCATTACGTTACACAAGGTAGTATTTTAGACGAGGAAGCATTTAAACGTGGTACAAGTATATATTTATTGGATACAGTAATACCTATGTTACCAACAGAACTATCTAACAATGTTTGTAGTTTAAATCCCGATGAATACAGATTAACTCTGTCAGTAGATATGGAAATTGACATCAAGGGTAAAGTGATTAACCACAATATATACGAAAGCATTATAAAATCAAATTATCGACTAGTATACGATGATGTTTCTGATATTTTAGAAAATGATGATAAAGGTCAAAAGGAAAAATATTCAGATATAGTAGAAACTCTAAATTCTATGGAGGTTCTTGCAAAAATCCTCAAAAATGTTAGAGAGCAACAAGGAAGTCTTGACTTTGATTTAAGTGAAGCAAAAATAACTCTTGATAAAGATGGTGTACCTCTTGAAATTGGAATTGCCAATAGAAGAATTGCCAATAAAATAATAGAAGAATTTATGCTTATAGCCAACCAAACTGTTGCAGAACATTTTTTCTGGTTGAATATACCTTTTGTATATAGAGTACATGAAAATCCAGATGATGAAAAAATAGATGAGTTTCGTAACTTTATTAAAAACTTCGGTGTAACTTTAAAAGGTTCTTCTGAAAACATACATCCAAAAGTACTTTCAAATATGATGGAATCAATTAAGGGCGAAGATTTTGAAAATGTAGTAAATAGTATACTTTTAAGAACTATGAAAAAAGCTTTCTACGACCCTATTTGTCAAGGTCATTTCGGCTTAGGTATGAAATATTACTGTCATTTCACTTCTCCGATAAGAAGATATCCCGATTTAATGATACATAGAATTATTAAAGAAACGCTAAACGGAAAATTAAGTGATAACCGTTTATCTGAAATAGATAGTGCGGTATCATTGGCATCTGAAAATTCTTCAGTAAAAGAACGACAAGCTATTGAATTAGAAAGGCAAGTTGAAAAACTAAAGAAAACTGAATATATGGAATCTCACTTATTTGAACCTTTTGATGGAATAATTTCAGGAGTAACTAATTATGGCTTCTATGTAGAACTGCCAAATACTATTGAGGGTCTTGTACATCTAAGAACATTGAAAGATGACTTCTATGAATATCAAGATAAATCTTATCGTATTGTTGGCGAAAAATCTGGCAAGGTTTATGCTCTTGGAGATAAAGTAAAAGTTGTAGCTGTAAATACTTCAATAGAAGATAGAGAAATTGATTTCAAATTATATAAATAAAAAAAGGTTGTCAATGTACCAAAATCAGTACACTGGCAACCTTTTATAAATCACAAAAATTATTAGCCTAATTTATGTACAAATATACCTGACCTTAGCTTTGGCTCAAACCATGTAGATTTAGGTGGCATTACATTTCCGCTGTCTGCAATATCCATTAATTGCTTCATTGTTGTAGGATACATACTAAAGGCTACTTTAAAGCCCTCTTTCACCCTTTTTTCTAATTCTTCCACCCCTCTAATTCCACCTACAAAATCGATTCTATTATCTGTTCTAGGATCTTGAATATCTAAAACTGGATTTAACAAATTCTCCTGAAGTACAGATACATCTAAAGAACCTACTGGGTCTTTCGGATCATATATTCCCTTTTTAGCTGAAAGCTTATACCACTCTCCATCTAGGTACATTCCAAAAGTCTTTTCTTTCATAGGTCTAAATGGTTTCTTATCATCTGCTTTTTCAACTTCGAATTTTTCAGAAATTCTATTTAAAAACTCATCTTTTGTAAGTCCATTCAAATCTTTCACGACTCTATTATAATCCATGATAAATAAGTCTTCATCTGGGAAAATTACCGACATAAAGAAATTAAATTCTTCACTACCATCGTAATTAGGATTTTCTTCTCTCCTTTTCAAACCAACTTTTACAGAAGATGCAGACCTATGATGCCCATCAGCAATATATAGAGCTTCTACATTTTTAAATTCCTTTTCTATTGCTTCATTTACTTCATCACTATCGATTTCCCAAACAATATGTGTAATATCATCTTCACTTGTAAAATTGTATTCAGGTTTGTGGAATTTAATCCAATTATTTATCATTTGATTTATGTTATCATTTTTTCTATACGTCAAAAATATAGGTGCAGTATTTGCATCACAAAAATCAAAATTGTTTATTCTATCCTGCTCTTTTGCAACTCTTGTAAATTCATGTTTTTTAATTGTACCATCTATATACTCATCTATTGATGTTACTGCTACAATACCAGTTTGTACTCTTCCCCACATAATTTGTCTATAAATATAAAACTGTGGTTTCGGATCTTCTACCAAGATTTTTTCTTCTTCGAATTTATCTAAATTTTTTCTTGCCTGCTTGTATACCTTTTCATCGTAGGCATCCATTTCATCTGGTAAATCTATTTCAGATCTTACAATGTGCAGAAAAGAATGTTCATTTCCTTTTGCCATTTCCTTTGCTTCTGCCCTATTCATAACATCATAAGGCAAACTTGCTACTTTTTCTACTAAATCAAGTCTAGGTCTTAAAGACTTAAAAGGTCTTACTGTTGCCATTTCAATACCTCTATTTCTATTTCTTTATAAAGTTTTCCCAAAATAATTCTCTACTTTTCAAAAAACTTATTTATAACATCTACAGTTTCAAAGCCTATACGAGTCTGGGCTTCTTTTGTACTTCCTCCAATATGAGGACTTACAGAAATCTTTTCATGTGTGTATATATCTTTATTTTTTACAGGTTCTTCTTCAAAAACATCTAAAGCAACACCTTTTATTTTATTTTCATCTAAAGCTTTTAACATAGCATTTTCATCTACTACGCCACCTCTTGCACAGTTTATAAGGTAAGCACTATCTTTCATTAAATCAAATTCTCTTTTTGAAACCACTGCCCCTTCTTCTTTAATAAAAGGCACGTGAAGTGAAATGAAATCAGAAATTCTTAGAATTTCGTCAAATTCCTTATACTCAAATTCTGGATTTTTTATATCTCCAACTCTGTCATAGTAGTAAACTGTCATACCTAAAGCTTTAGCTTTAACTGCCAAGGCTCTAGCAATTCTGCCAAAACCTATCAATCCTAAAGTTTTCCCTGCCAGCTCAATGCCTTCATAAGCTTTTTTATTCCACTGCCCATCATTCATAGTTACATTTGCACTATGTAAATGTCTAGCTAAAGTAAACATATGAGCCAAGCTAAGTTCTGCAACAGAATCAGCACTTGAATTCGGCGTGTTTTTCACTTTAATTCCAACTTCTTCTGCATAAATATGATCTATGTTATCTATACCTACACCTGCTCTTATAATAAGCTTCAAAGACTTATCTTTAATCTTATCAATCAATTCTTTTCTAATTTTAGTTTTTGAACGAATTACAACAACATCAACTTCACAAAGTCTTTTTACTAATTCATCATCTTGATAGCTATTTATATCCACTTCATAACCTTGTTCTTGCAATTTTTCTACAGCTTCCTTTGCCATTCCATCATTAGCCAATATTTTTATCATAAACGAATCCTTTCATAATTATACTTTACTACTTTAAATCCCAAATTTCTTCTATCAAAGTAAGTACTTCCTGTAAATCTTCCATTTTTGTATCTGCCATATGTGCTATTCTAAAAGTTTGCTCTTTCAAATCTCCATATCCGTTTGAAATCATAAAACCTTTTTCAGCTAATTTTTTATTCAAATCAGCTACACTTAATCCCCTTGTATTTTTTATAGTAGTAAGGGTATTTGATAAATGCTCTTCTTCTGCAAAAAGTTCAAAATATTTTTTAGCCCAATCTCTAGTTACTTTTGCCTGTTTTAAATGTCTTGCAAATCTATTTTCAAGCCCTTCTTCACCAACAATATATTTAAGTTGATAATCTAAAGCAAACATATGAGGAATAGATGGTGTAGATGGATATTGATAATTTTTTCTAGCCTTATCTACAACACTTACTAAATCAAAATACAATCCTCTATTTTCAACAGTTTTCGCCTTTTCATAAGCTCTATCAGAAACAGATGCAACTGATAATCCTGCCGGCAAACCTAAGCATTTTTGAGTAGAAGAAACAAGCATATCAATTCCCCACTCATCAACAGGAATTTTTACTCCTCCCAAAGAAGAAACAGCATCTACTGCAAACATAACATCTGGATATTTTGCAACAACTTTAGCAATTTCTCCAACTGGGTTCATTATTCCAACAGAAGTTTCATTGTGTGTTACAGTGACTAGGTCATATTCTCCTGTAGCAAGTGCTTTATCTACTTCTTCTGGCGTTGTTGCTTTTCCAAGTTCAGCTTTAAATTTATCTGCTGGAACACCATTTGACGTTGCCATCTTGTACCATCTATCTCCAAATGCTCCTACTGAAAAAACAGCTGCTTTCTTTTTAGTTAAGTTTCTAATAGCCATTTCCATCAAGCCACTACCTGATGATGTACTTAAAATAACTGTATTTTTTGTGTACATAAGCTTTTGTAAATTCTCACTAATACTTCTTTGTAATTCTGTGATTTCTTTTGTTCTATGTCCAATTTGTGGTGTTGCCAATTTTTCAAGTACATCTTCTCTAACATCAACTGGTCCTGGTATAAATAATTTCTTGTGCATAATTTCCTCCTATTTCTTATATCTTATGTTTCTAAAATATAAATTCCACTAATTTCCTGTTTTTTTACTAATACAACGGAAAGTCATCGCATAATTTATAAACTCTCTCAATTAGTTTACTTTCCTCTTCTTGCTTATTTAAGCACTTAGCTATTATATCTGCAATTTCTTCCATTTCGTTTTTGCCCATTCCTCTTGTTGTAACAGCAGGAGTCCCTATTCTAAGACCACTTGTTACAAATGGCGAACGAGTTTCTCCTGGAACTGTATTTTTATTTACAGTAATATGAATATTACCAAGCATTGCTTCTGCTTCTTTTCCTGTAATTCCATCACTTCCAAAATCTAAAAGCATCATATGATTGTCTGTACCATCAGAAACTAGTTTAAGGCCTTTAGCTTTCAATGCTTCTGCCAAATGATGTGCATTATTTACTATTTCCTTTTGATATTCATTAAATTCAGGCTGTAACGCTTCTTTAAAAGCAACTGCCTTTGCAACAATCATATGTTCCAATGGACCACCTTGAGTTCCTGGGAAAATTGCTTTATCAACAGCAGTAGCTAATTCTTTTTTACACAGAATAGCTCCACCTCTTGGACCTCTCAAAGTTTTATGAGTAGTTGTTGTAACAATATCTGCATAATCACAAGGATTCTGATGTAATCCTGCTGCTACTAATCCTGCTATATGTGCCATATCTGCAATTAAAAATGCACCTACCTCATCTGCTATTTCTCTAAACTTTTTAAAATCTATTTTTCTTGGATATGCTGATGCACCTGCCACTATTGCTTTTGGTTTATGTTCTTTGGCTATTCTTAACACTTCATCATAATCTATCAACTCTGTTTCTGGATTTACTCCATAAGATACAAATTTATAATATCTTCCAGAAGCATTTACCTTAGAACCATGACTCAAATGTCCTCCATTTGATAAATCCATTCCTAAAACAACATCTCCAGGCTCTAGTATTGCAAAATATGCTGCCATATTTGCATTTGCACCACAGTGTGCTTGAACATTTGCATGGTCTGCTTTATATAATTTTTTCAATCTTTCAATAGCCAAAGTTTCTCCTCTATCGATAATATGGCAACCTCCATAATATCTCTTTTCAGGATATCCTTCAGCGTATTTATTTGTAAGCACAGTTCCCATAGCTTCTAAAACTGCTTTAGAAACAAAATTTTCAGAAGCAATAAGTTCTAAGCCCCTTTGCTGTCTTACTAATTCATCATTTATAACATCATAAATCTCACTATCTACTTTTTTTACATTTTCTAAATTCATATTTCTATCCTCCATATTAAATCGGTGGTAACTTTTATCTTTAAAAATACAGAAATGAATTTCTCTAATCTTAAAAATTCACATTATAAATACATTTTAAATTAAAATCAAACATTTTGCAAATTGGAAATGCAAAAAACCAGAGTTTAAATATACAAACTCTGGTTTTTATATAATACTTATTTAATTTACATAAATATATTTCTTACTGTATTAAAGTAGTCCACCTATTGAAACAAACAACGGTGCAAATACTAGAGAAACAATAGTCATAAGTTTTATTAAGATATTGATAGATGGTCCTGATGTATCTTTGAAAGGATCCCCTACTGTATCACCTACAACTGCTGCCTTGTGTGCTTCTGAACCTTTACCACCGTATTCTCCGCCTTCAATATATTTCTTAGCATTATCCCATGCACCACCTGCATTTGCCATCATAATTGCAAGTAACACACCTGATGCCAAAGCTCCAGCTAACATTCCACCTAATGCTTCAGGTCCTAAAACGATACCTATAATTAAAGGCGCTATTATAGCAAGAAGTCCTGGTGCTACCATTTCTTTAAGTGCAGCTAATGTTGAAATATCTACACAAGTAGCATAATCAGGTTTTGATGTACCTTCCATAATGCCTTTGTCTTCTCTAAACTGTCTTCTAACTTCTTCAATCATTTGATTTGCAGCTTTACCTACTGAATTCATAGTCATCGCTGAGAATAAGAATGGAAGCATTGCTCCTACAAATAGTCCAATTACAACGATTGGTTCTAACAAACTAATATTGTTAAGTTTAGCTACTGTAGCATAAGATGCGAATAATGCCAATGCTGCAAGTGCTGCTGAACCGATTGCAAATCCTTTACCGATAGCTGCTGTAGTGTTACCTACTGCATCTAACTTATCTGTTATTTCTCTTACTTCTCCTGGTAATTCTGCCATTTCAGCAATACCACCAGCATTATCAGAAACTGGACCATAAGCGTCTACTGCTATAGTCATTCCTGCTGTTGAAAGCATACCAACTGCTGCTAATGCGATTCCGTATAAACCTGCCACATTATATGCAACAAAGATACCCACTACAATGAAAATTATTGGCCATAGAGTTGATAGCATACCAACACCTAAACCTGAAATTATTGTTGTTGCAGCACCTGTTTGAGATTGGTCTGCGATTTTCTTAACGTGTTTGAAATCTCCTGATGTATATATTTCTGTTACTTTTCCTATTGCAATACCTACAACTAAACCAGATATGATAGCATAAGCATAGTTTAAACTACCAAGCATATACTTAGATAAAGCAACTGCTGTTATTATAACCAATATACCTGATATATATGTACCCATATCAAGAGCGTGAGCTGGATTTCCACCTTCTTTTCCTCTAACACCGAATATACCGATTAGAGATGCGATAATTCCAACTGCTGATAAGATTAATGGGAATAATACTGCTGACATTTCATTGAAAGCACCATTTGAGTTTACTGCTGCAACAGATGCTAATATTATTGCTGCGATTATTGAACCTACATAAGATTCGAAAAGGTCAGAACCCATACCTGCTACGTCACCTACGTTATCACCTACGTTATCGGCAATTACTGCTGGGTTTCTTGGGTCATCTTCAGGAATTCCTGCTTCAACTTTACCTACTAAGTCTGCTCCAACGTCTGCAGCTTTTGTGTAAATACCACCACCTACACGTCCAAATAAAGCCATAGATGAAGCACCTAAACCAAATCCTGTAATACATTCAACAACTGTAGCCATATCAAAGTATACTACGATTGCACTAAGACCTAAAAGACCTAAACCAGTTACTGAAAGTCCCATAACTGCACCTGATCTGAAAGCTACTTTCAAAGCTTTGCTCATTCCACCATCATGTGCTGCTTGAGCTGTTCTAACATTACCTTTAGTTGCTACGCTCATTCCAAAATATCCTGCCAAAACAGATAATAAAGCTCCAGCAACATATAAAACAGCAGTAGTCCAACTGTGTAAGAACACTCCTATCAATACGAATAAAGCAACAATTACTACAACCATTGTCTTATATTCTCTTGTCAAAAATGCCATAGCACCTTCTCTGATGTACCCTGCAATTTCCTTCATTCTGTCATTTCCTTCATCTGCCTTTCCAATCCAAGCAGAAAGTCCAAAAGCAAAGACTAAAGCTAGAATTGCAGATACCATAGGAATAAACATTAACATTTGTTGATTTTCCATTAAAATAAATCCTCCTTGTAAAATTCCTTAATTATATATCTAATTTTATTAAATACTTAATTCCTCATGAAATTATTTATTTATTGCTACTAATGCCACTGAGATTACTATGAAGCATACTGCTGCTACTTCTGTTACTCTTTTCAATATAGTTTCATATATATTGGCTTTCTTTTTACCGAATAACTGCTCAGCTCCTCCTCCGATAGACCCTGAAAGTCCTGCACTGTTTCCTGATTGCATCAATATACTAGCAATAAGAATTATACTTGATATACCAAGAATAACCATTAAAAACTCTTTCATTATTTCACCTCCCAAAATGTGATTAACCATTAAATTCTATCACGTACGCTTTTTAAAATCAAGCATTTATTCAACGTTCACTTATATAATCATTAAATTTATAAATTATAAAAAGCATCTTCTCCTGCATATTCTCCTGAAGTGTCTAAAAGTTCTTCAATTCTCAATAGTTGATTGTACTTTGCAATTCTATCAGTTCTGGATAAAGAACCTGTTTTAATTTGACCAACATTTAATCCAACCACTATATCTGCTATTGTTACATCTTCTGTTTCTCCACTTCTATGAGAAACAACTGCTGTATAACCTGCTTTTTTTGCCATTTCTATAGCATCAAATGTTTCTGTTAATGTACCTATTTGATTTACTTTAATCAAAATAGAATTTGCAATACCTTCTTTTATACCTTTTTCAAGTCTTTCAGTATTTGTAACAAAAAGGTCATCTCCAACTATTTGAATTTTTTTACCAAGCTTGTCAGTCATAATCTTCCAACCAGCCCAGTCATCTTCTGCCAATCCATCTTCTATTGATATAATAGGATATTTGTCAACTAGCTTGCTGTAGTAGTCAACTAATTCTTCAGATGTCATCTTAACACCTTCTCCTTTTAAATCATATACCCCTGCTTTTTCATCATAAAATTCACTAGCTGCAGCATCAAGAGCGATTTTAATATCTGCTCCTGGCTTATATCCTGCTTTTTCAACTGCTTCAATTATAACTTTAATAGCATCTTCATTGCTCTTTAAGTTAGGTGCAAATCCACCTTCATCACCTACAGCTGTATTCATACCTTGAGCTTTTAATACTGATTTTAAATTGTGAAATACTTCTGCTCCCATTCTCAAAGCTTCTCTAAAAGATTTAGCTCCTACAGGCATAATCATAAATTCTTGAATATCTACCGTATTATCTGCGTGAGATCCACCATTCAAAATATTCATCATAGGTGTAGGTAAAACTTTACCGTTTACACCTCCTAAATATTGAAATAATGGAAGCCCTAAGCTGTTTGCCGCTGCATCTGCTGCTGCCATAGAAACGCCTAGTATAGCGTTTGCACCTAATTTACCTTTGTTGTTAGTGCCATCAAGTTCAATTAACATTTTGTCTAATCCAACTTGGTCAAAAACATTGTATCCGATTATTTCATCTGCTATTATACCATTTACATTTTCAACAGCTTTCAATGTTCCTTTTCCCAAATATCTACCTTTGTCACCATCTCTAAGTTCTACTGCTTCATGAACTCCTGTTGATGCTCCTGATGGAACTATTGCACGTCCCATAGAACCATCTTCTAAATGGATTTCCACTTCTACTGTTGGGTTCCCCCTAGAATCTAAAACTTCTCTTGCTAAAACATCTTCTATAAATGCCATTTCTACCTCCTCATAAATCAACTATTTAAAAATTTATTATTTCCAAAAAACTATCTGCATCTAAACTAGCACCGCCTACTAACGCACCATCTATTTCAGGCATATTCATCAATTCAGTAATATTAGCTGGTTTTACACTACCACCATACTGTATAGTTACTAGACAAGCCAATTCCTCGCTAAATAATTCTGCCAAAACATTTCTAATGTACTCGCACATTTCATTTGCTTCTTCTTTAGTTGCAGTTTTTCCTGTTCCAATTGCCCAAATTGGTTCATAAGCTATCACTAAGCCATTCAAGTCTTTATCATTAACATCTTTCAAACCTTTTTCAAGTTGCAATTTAACTTTATCAAAAGCTTTACCACTTTCTCTTTCAGCTAAATCTTCACCGATACACATAATTGGAGTTATTCCAATTTCAAAAGCTTTCTTAACTTTTAAATTAACATTTTCATCAGTTTCCCCAAAATACTGTCTTCTTTCAGAATGTCCTATTATGCAATATTCTATACCGATACTTTTAAGCATTTCTCCAGATATTTCACCTGTAAATGCACCTTCTTTTTCAAAGTGCATATTTTCTGCCCCTACTTTAATATCAGTATCTTTAAAATTTTCCTTCAAAGTTTCAAGCAACAAATACGGTGCAAAAATCCCCACTCTAACATCTGAACTTATATAGTTTCTTTTCAACTTTTCTGCAAATACAATAGCTTCCTCTTTGTTTTTAAACATTTTCCAGTTGCCTGCAATAAATGGTTTTACCATTATGATCCTCTTTTCTATTTTTATAGAAATAAATTTTCAACTAAATATTATTTTTCTTCTAAACAATCAATTCCTGGCAAAATTTTTCCTTCTAAAAATTCTAAAGAAGCTCCGCCACCTGTAGATACATGACTCATTTTATCAGCTAAATTAAATTTTTCTACAGCTGCAGCAGAATCTCCACCACCAATAATTGTTATGCCTTTACTTTTTGCCATAGCCTCTGCAACTTTAAGTGTTCCCTCAGCAAAATTTGACATTTCAAACACACCCATAGGTCCATTCCAAACTACTGTTTCAGCTTTTTCAATAATCTTTGTGAATTTTTCCATACTTTCTTTGCCTATATCCAAGCCTTGCATATCCTCAGGAATCTCATCTACAGAACAATATTTACAATTTGCGTCGTTACTAAAGTCATCTGCCACTTTACAGTCTACAGGTAATACCAATTCAACATTTTTTTCCTTAGCTTTTATCATAAGTTCTTTTGCAATTTCTAAACTAGGTTCATCTAATATTGATTTACCTATATTCTTACCTTGAGCTTTTAAAAATGTATATGTCATTCCGCCACCAATAATCATAGTGTCTACTTTTTCAAGTAAATTTTCTATAACAGGAATTTTATCGCCAACTTTAGCTCCTCCCATTACAACCACAAAAGGTCTTTTTGGATTTTCTAAAGCATTTCCAAGGAATTCAACTTCCTTTTCAATAAGTAGACCTGCTACTGACGGCATATATTCAGAAACTCCAAATGTAGATGCATGACCTCTATGAGCAGTTCCAAAAGCATCATTTACAAAAACTTCTCCTAACTGAGCCAGCTCTTTTGCAAATTTAGGGTCGTTATCTGTTTCTTCTTTTCTAAATCTGACATTTTCAAGAAGCATAACATCTCCAGCTTTCATATTTCCAGCTTTATTTAAGACATCACCATCTACCACTAAATCAGACTTTGCAAATATGATTTCTTTATTCAATAATGCCGATAATCTTTCTGCAACTTTATTAAGACTAAATTTACTATCAGCTTTCCCTTTTGGTCTACCTAAATGTGACATAACAACAATGCTACCACCTGCTTTAATTATGTATTCCATAGTAGGTATTGCTGATTTTATTCTAGTATCGTCTGTTATCTCTCCATTTTCCATAGGAACATTCAAATCACATCTCAAAAGAACTTTTTTACCTTTTAAATCTATATCTTTAACTGTTTTTTTCACTTTAGCACCTCAAAATCATAAATATTTATAATATTTTATTTGTTATCAACTTTATACATGTGTTGTATCAAGCTTAAAATCTTACTAGAATAACCGTATTCATTATCATAAAAAGCAATCAATTTTACAAACTTATCATTTAACATAATACCTTCTCTTGCATCAAAGATTGAAGTATGCGGATCACCGATAAAATCTGATGATACAACTTCATCATCGACATATTCTAAAATGCCTTTCATATAAGTTTCTGATGCTTCTTTTATTTTTGCACACATTTCTTCATAAGAAGTAGGGTTTTTCAATTCTAAGTTCAAATCTATTACTGAAACATCTGCTACAGGTACTCTATAAGAAATTCCTGTTAATTTTCCATTTACTTCTGGTATAACAAGACCTACTGCTTTTGCTGCACCTGTTGATGATGGAATTATGTTACCGAAAGATGAACGACCAGTTCTCCAGTCTTTCATTGAACGAGCATCAACAACTTTTTGTTTTGCTGTTGCAGCGTGAATTGTAGACATAAGTCCTTGTTCAACTCCCCAATTATCTTGTATAACCTTAACAAGAGGCGCCAAACAGTTTGTAGTACAAGAAGCATTTGAAACTACAGAAATATCTTTTGTATAATTTTCATGGTTTACACCCATAACATAAGTTGGTGTAACTTTATCTTTTGCCGGTGCAGAAATTATTACTTTTTTAGCTCCTGCTTTTATGTGTTTATTAGCAGTTTCAGTAGTTGTATAAGCACCTGTTGCCTCTACAATATATTCTGCTCCACATTTTCCCCAAGGGATATTTTCTGCTTCACTTTCACTGTAAACAGGGACTTTTTTACCATTAATAATAAGTCCTTCTTCATATACCCCTAGTTCTTTAGGAAATCTTCCGAAAATTGTATCGTATCTAAGCATATATTCCATATACTTTAAGTCTGCGTTTCTAACATTAATTCCAACAATTTCAACATCATCAAAATCCATAGCAGCCCTTATTACCACTCTACCAATTCTTCCAAATCCACTAATACCGACTTTAATAGCCATTTCTTTTCCTCCTTATACTTGCTTTTTTACTTGTTTTATTTATTTTAATTACAATTTTATATATTTTAATCGCAATGCAATGCGAAATTAAAACCTCTTTCGTTTTGAAGACGATAGTATTCCCATTTCTTCTCTGTACTTTGCTACAGTTCTTCTTGAAATCTCTATATCTTCTTTTTCTAATAATTCCATCAACTTTTGATCGCTATATGGCGTTTTTTGGTTTTCACCATCTATTATCTTTTTCAAAACATTTTTGATGCTTTTAGATGACATTTCTTTACCTTTGTCACCAGAAAGGCCACAATCAAAGAAATATTTTATTTCATAAACTCCCTGTGGACTTTGCAGATATTTACCGTTTATCGAACGGCTCACTGTAGACTCGTGAATACCTACCTCTTCAGCAATCTCCTTTAAAGTCAAAGGTTTCAGATAATCTTGTCCTTTTTCGAAAAAATCTTTTTGTCTTTTGACTACTTCTTTTACAACATTTGATATTGTTTGCTTTCTTTGATCTATGCTTTTTATAAGCCACATTGCCGAATTCAATCTATTTGAAAGAAATTCACTAACCTTATCATCACCTGCGTTTTCTCTAAACAATTTTTGATAATATGGACTTATCATAAGTTTTGGTGTACTGTTTTCATTTACATTTACTACAAATTCCTCATCTATTTTTTCTAAATTTACATCTGGCACAATATATTTTGTCGCCATTTGAGGTGCAAATTGTCTTCCTGGCTTAGGTTCTAATGTTTTAATTAAATCGCAAGCTTTCTGTATATCTTGAACCCCTACACCAATTTTTTTAGCCATTATCTTTAATCTATTTGAAGCTAAATCGTCAAGGTAATAACGTACTATCGACTCTGCTAAAGGACTTCTTTTTTTGAAATTTTTCAACTGTATCAACAAACATTGAGGTAAGTCCTCTGCACACACTCCAACTGGTTCAAAATGTTGAATTAACCCCACTACTTTATCTACATTTTTTTCTGATATTCCCAAGCTGTCTGCAATTTCTTGCTTTTTCAAAGTCATATAGCCATTTTCATCTAATGACTCAATTATATATTTTGCAACTGTTCTACAACTTCTCTTTAAATTTGAAAATTGTAGTTGAAACAAAAGGTGTTCATGCAAAGTTATGTCATCATTTGCATATTGCTCATAATTCTCATATTCATTTCGGTTACTTTCTGATTGTCTGTAACTTATATCATCATAGCCTTTTTCCTTAATGTATTCCTTCCAGTCTATAGAACTTAAATCTGAGCCATCTAAAGGCTTTGCTGTCATCCCCTCATTTTGTTCATAATAATACTCTGAATTCCCATCACCTTGAAATTCATCATAATTATCCTCTGAAGTCTTATTTTTGCCTTTATCCTCAATTTCTAAAACTGGATTTGCTAAAATTTGTTCCTGCACATAATGTTCTAACTCTTGGGTGTTAAACTGCAATATCTGTATCCCTTGAATCAGTTCAGGGGTCATTTTAAGCTTCTGGCTTTGTTCTATTACTAAATCGTAATCTAATCTCATAATAACCTTTTCTTTCAATTAACTCAATTTTGGGAAGCCTAATTGTTTCAAACCTTCAAAAAGAACTATATTTACAGCATTAGACAAATTCAAAGACCGAAGCCTTGCATCTTCGCCCATAGGAATTCTAATTGCTTTGTCTGAATATTTTTCAATAAGCTCCTTAGGTAATCCTTTTGTTTCTCTCCCAAATAATATCATATCCTCGTCTTTAAAATTTACATCACTGTAAACATTTTCCCCTTTAGTTGTTGATAAATAAAAATTTCTATCTCCATATTTATCAAGAAATTCATCTAAGCTATCGTGAATTTCTAATTCTAAGAATTGCCAGTAGTCTAGTCCTGCCCTTTTTACACTTTTTTCATCAATGGAAAACCCAAGGGGTCTTACTAAATGCAACACTGTTCCAGTAGCTGCACAACTTCTCGCTATATTTCCTGTATTGGGTGGTATTTCAGGTTCAACTAAAACTATATGTAATGCCATTTATTTATTCCTTTTTAAAATTAAATTTTTATTGTTCAAATTTTGCGTTTATTTTCTGTAAATTTGTTATAACTTTACAATTATATCAAAAGCTTTGACTTTTCCTCTTTTATTCACACTCACGCATTTTAATATTATCATAAATCAATGGTAAAATCACTAAAATTTTGTCATAATTTCAATAGATTTTTTTTGCACAAAATGTATAAGTGTTATATAATAATTTGTAATCTGTATTTATGCTTATTTTTTAGTGATAAATCAGAAAAATTTTGTGATATTTAATAGGAATAGGAGAATTTTACAATGTCTTTATTAAAAAAATGGCAAGATACTTTAAGCAGTCAAACAGAAAGTACCTTTAAGGATTTTTGGGCTAAATATAGCGAAGCTGAAGAAAAAATTTACAGCGATATTTTAGAAAATAAAAAAAATAAGATTTCTGGTACTTTTGCTGATTTAGTTAAACAATACGAAGTTGAAGAAGTTTTGTTTATGGGCTTCTTAGATGGAATCAATTCCAGCCTAAAAAAAGAATTAAACTTAAAAAAAATTACTGAAGAAACAGAATTAAAGCTTGATATTGATTTTGAAAAACTTTATTTCAATATGTTTGTAGCAAATGCACCTCACCTATATCAACTACATGGGTGGCACAACGTTTTCTCAGATGAAAAACTTGAAGAAATCGAAAAAGAATATAAACGTTCAAGAACTGTTGTCAATGAAAATAAAATTGGAAGAAATGACCCATGTCCTTGTGGCAGTGGCAAAAAATACAAAAAATGTTGCGGTAAATAATTCAATTATATTTCTCAAAGAACCAATTTATATGCAAATAAAAGCCCCTTCAAGCTATATCAAATAGCTCAAGGGGTTTTAATAATTTACTCTATATTTTCATCATACAATTTATCTTGGCGTATAAAATAGTTGTACCCAATAATATTTATATTCTGAGGCATCGTCATATTTTATTCCTACGCTTAATTCTTCATATTGTCCATTTAAAATATTTGCTTTATGACCTTCTGAATGCATCCAATCATTCATAACAATTTCCGGTGTGGACTGTCCTCCTGCAATATTTTCTCCCACAGTTTTATAATTACTCATACCAGAAAAGCATGAACTTCCATCAGGTCTAGTATGAGAAAATTTTTCTACGATTTCTTTTGCACGAAGATCTGCATAATCATTATATTTAGCACATTCTTTAACAGGTGCAACACCAGCTTTCTCCCTTTCTTTATTCACTAAATTTAAAACTTGTTTCTTCATTTGTTCTAAATCTAAAGTTTCTTTCTTTTCTTCTATTGGTGCAACCTTTTCTTTTTTAGCATCAAGATTATCCTTTTTAGTATTATTGTCTTCTTCTACTTGCTTATTATCTACTTTTTCAGTCTTGTTCTTTTCCAAAGACTTATCAGCTTTTTTATCATTATCATTTTTTTCTACTGATTCATTAGTCTTTTTTTCATCATCGCTAGTTTCTACTGCTTCATTATCTTTTTCTTGTTCTTTATTTTCTTCTTTTTTATCTACTACTTCTTTATCTTCAGGTTCTTCCCCCTTACTTGAATTGTATGTACGATTAACTGTAAGATACGCCTGTTCCCTTGTCAATTTACCTTTTGGTCCAAATAAATTTCCAGCATTTCCTTTCATTATTCCTAAAGCACTAACGCTTTTTACTGCACTTTTTGCCCAACTAGAAATTTTATTATTATCTTTATATTTTTTATTTCCAACAGGTAATTTATCTTTTGAAACATCATTTTTAAATCTGTAAAGAATTACAGCCATTTGTTCTCTAGTTAGCTCATTTTCAGGTGCAAAGCTAGTCGCTGTGATACCTTTTATATACCCTAAAGTTTCACAAGCTTTTATGTAATCTCCATACTCTTTAGAAAAATCTACATCTTTAAATTTACTTTTTTCTTTTATAAGAGATTCCATTTTTACATTTTTTATTTTGCAATATGTTCTTGCAATTACACTGCAAAGATCTCCTCTTGAAATATTTTCTTTATATCCTGTTTGCATATATTCAGGTATTAAAGTTTCACTAATAGCTGACTCCACTTCCTCTTTTGCCCAAGAAGATGGCGCATTTTCAAGACTTGTCGTTGCAAATACATTTTGCATTGAAAATACAATCAATAATCCTACAATCAATATTTTTCTCATTTTTTTCACCTTTCTTTGATGTTTTTTGTTATAAGGGTGTATATCTTTTATAAATAATCATTAAAGCTTTTTACAATTTAGATTTTATCATTTAAAGATAAGATAATCAAATGTTTGTTTATAGTTATTCAATAAACAATTTTATAAGTAAAATTGTATTCCGCTAAATATTGTTTCTTATAGTCCGTTGTCTTATAAACAATTCGACGATATTATTTACTTGGTTGAGGTGAAGATAAATGATTAAAGAAAATTTTGGGAAAAGATTAAAAAGTCTGCGCTTGAAGACGGGTTTAAGTCAAGAAAAATTTGCATTAAGTATTGATATGGATAGAACATATTATGCATCTGTAGAATCTGGTAAAAGAAATATTTCTATTTGTAATATCAAAAAAATTGCAGATGGTTTAAATATCTCGCTTAGCGAGTTATTTAAAGGTTTATAAAATCACTAAAATAGCAAAAAAATCATTTAGAAACAAGGAGGTTATAATGGCAACTTTTGACAAATATAAAACAGAAGTAATTGGTATATCATCGGAAATAGCAATAGCTGATAATTTTAAAATTGGTATTAATCCAAAATATAGAAATAGAGGCAACAAAGAAATTATAAATATGATAAAGCCCTTAATATCAAATGTTTTTCGGTCAAATAACATACCCGAACCCATTGAACACATAGCCGAAGATCAAAATCCTATAGATTTTAATCTAAAAAACAATTTAACACTTTCTATTAAAAGTAATAAGAAAAAATTAGGTAAGGTAGCGCCTCAAATAATAGGTCAACCTACATCATCGACCTATTTTCAACATTTTAAAGATTTAATTCCTACTAGTATACCTACCTCTTATAAAGATCGGTCAAAACTATTCAAAACTTTTTCAATCAACCATATTGATTTAGTTATAACTAGATATTGGCAGTATTTGTTCCATTGTGATTATCTTATTTATTTTTATAACTTTCTCGATAATAACAGCAACCTAACATATGAACCTAAAGTATTAACCCTTTCAAAGCCAAATATACCTATATGGGATAAATCAAAATTTTCTTTTACTCAAACAGCTTTATCTTGGAACGAAAGTAATACAGTTAAATACGATGGTATATCTATTGGAGAATTTCAAGTTCATCAAAATAGAGATTGTTTTAAATTTAGATTTAATATGCAAAATATTCTTAAATTATTAGAAGAAAGAAAATTATCAATATAATAAAGATAAAAAGCATACATCCAATTAAAACCACAATCCAGTATGCTTTTTAATTTACTTATTTTGAAAGATTAATATATACTCATGGGAAAAAACATAAAACCCTCCTAATAAAGATCTATATCTCCAAAGAGCTTTTTTGTTTTGTTTTGCTTTTGTTTCCCCCATATTTTTTACAACAACAGATTTTAAAAGTTTTCCTTTTTTTAGCAAAAGTTGTGTAATATATGAATTTAATGGTATCCATTCTCCCTCTTTATATATATCACCAATAACAATAGAAAAAAATCTTCCCTTTTCCAAATAAGGTATTGTATTATCTATAACATCTTCAAACTTATCAAGAAATCCTTGCAGTGTTTTTTCAGATGATAAATTGCCTTCAATTTCATTAAATTTTATAATATCCCAATAAGGTGGATGATATATTACAAATTGAAACTTTTTTATATTATTCTTATGTAAATATTTATTTATCTCAACTTTTGCACTGTCTCCCTCTATGATTTCTAGATCAGATAGTCCTTTTGTTTTTAATACTCTATCATTAGCAATCTCTAAAATATTAGGATCCAAATCAATACCTATACAATTTCTATTCATTCTTTTTGCTTCAATCATAGTTGTCCCACTACCTAAAAAAGGATCTAAAATCCAATCACCTTTTTTCGTATACCTGGATAATAGTTGATATGGAATTTGCGGTATAAAATTGCCATGATAATCACCCCTATGTATTCCACTTTTATCTCTATCTTTTATAATCCACAAACTATCAGAAATTATATCGCCGTAATCTTTCCATTTTAAAATATCTATGTCATTGTATTTACCCATTATACTCTCCTCTTGTGAAGATAATGTAAGTATTCTATCGTACTTTCCGCTTTGTAGTCTCTATTTTCTTCTTTATCTGCCTTAAATCTTCTATGTTTCTTTTTGAAGACTTTATAATCTCCATACCTACTCATAATTTCTTTAATATACTGAAAATTCATCAAGCCTTCATTATTATAGCTCAAAAAAATATGTTCAAATTGTACATTTTTTATTAGATTTTCAAATACTTCTTGTATTTTTCGCTTTGAACAGAAATCACTTTTTTGATACACATAATCCCTCAGCCCCGTTTTACCAGAAATCTTAGGATCATCATATCTAGCAATTGTTTCTAAGATATGATAATTTGAAGCATATTGACGACTATTATATGGCGGATCTAAATATAAAATATCGCCTTTAATATTCTCAATTAAGAAACTTATATTTTCATTATAAACTTCTCCATCTTTACGACCATCAATAAGTGGCAATAATCTAAATTCAAAAGTTCTCATAGCAGATGCTTTTATATTCTTTAAAAAAGCACCATAAACTGAAGCGGTATTAGCATATTTATCTATTGATTCAATTAAACTTGCCAATAATCTATAATACTGATCTTCTGTTATTTCTCGTTTTTTGTATAATTTTTCTATTTCCTGTCTAATTGCATCACATTTTTTTCCATTATAATCACTAAAATAATTTCTTTTACTTCCAGATCCCATACAATAATTATTATATATAAAACCTTCTACCCCATCGAGAGAATTTAAATAAGATACCAATTCATCGCTTATATTTTCCTTAGATTCTATCAAATATTTATTGAATACATAACTATAAAATTGAATATCATTTGAAATAACTTTATAATTTTTTTCTTTAAATTTTGCTCCCACTACTCCTGTACCAGCAAATAAATCCGCAAAAATCAAATCTTTTTTTTCATCACATTTATTAACACAATCTATTGTTTCTTCAATAAAAGAAAGTAAAGATAACTTACTACCTATATAATTCATATAGTTTCCCTTTCTTATAATTCTATTTTATTATATCTGGAATTAGATTAACTGTTTTTGTTAACACCATTAATATTATATGACTTCAATTTAAAATATTATCTCAAGTTTATCATCATAAAACAATATAATAATTTAAATATAATCTAATGAATACTTGCTTTTTTAATAATGAATCTAAATACTACCTTTATAATAAATTAACTTTATTAAATCATAAGCAAACGTAAATTCAAATTCTCCCTTAAGTAAATTATAAAATTCTATTTAAAAACCTCTAAGGCCTTTAAAAAAAATTCTAAAATCATTAAAATTTACGAAAAAAATACCTCTACAGTAAACTAGGAGGCAAATTTCAAAAAACAATTAATTTAATCCAAAATTAATAATAAAATTAAACTTGTTCAAACATCTAAATGATAACATACCATTTAATTATTTGCAATATTCAATTTATACTAGGTTTCTGTCAAGTTCTTTAGTAATCAAACATATGTTACACTTTTAATAAAAATATAATGGTATTTTACTATCATTCTTCAAATTATGCTATCTTAGTCCTAAAATACTCTTC
>PDWI01002409.1_pt1 | contig 28146 bp, 25 predicted proteins | sample 1430891 | NCBI WGS metagenome assembly PDWI01 (sample SAMN01162508, study PRJNA174530) | Oral metagenome, whole genome shotgun sequencing project. | biome: Marine environment; feature: Marine mammal; material: Swab sample of the gingival sulcus; isolation source: swab sample of gingival sulcus... | reverse complement strand
TTGACGCACATAAAAAAATGGTCGGGGTGGCAGGATTTGAACCCGCGACCCTCTGGTCCCAAACCAGATGCGCTACCAAACTGCGCTACACCCCGAAACTCATCTTCAAACTGACAAAATTAATTATACATGAACTAAACCTACTCGTCAATACTTTTTTAGACTTTTTTTTATGTTTTTTAACGGGATAAGTTGTAAAATGAAATGCATAATAAACATTATAAAACTAAATTTACCAAAAGCCCTTGAATTTGTCCAACTTTTTCAAGAACACGAATTTGTTTGCTTTCTTGCTTTAATATCATATTAGTCAATTCAACCAATCTTTTATCCACTTCTTTGACAGTTCTCATAATGCGATTACGACCTGATGGGCTAATCCCCCTACGCTCATGCACCTCATAACCACCATTAACAGCTTCCTGTATAAATCCCTTAATCATATCTCGATATTCAATAAGACTTTCCACCGTTCTATGTTCAATTAAATCCTTACCCTTTTGCTCAATATGTGCCAACAATTCATCAAGCATCTCTTTAGAACGTTCTCTATCATTTTCTAAATTAGATAAAATTTCAGTAAAACTTACACGAGATAACTTTGTTTTTTTTATCGGCTGTTTTCCATTAACAGCTTGAGTACGAGTAGCAGACTTAACCTTCATCACTTGCCTCCAAAGTTTCTATTGCTTCTATCATACCACTAATCAATGAATATATCTGTGGCGGAATGGTTTTGCGAATATCATTTTTTATCTCATGATCTAAAGTCTTAACATCATCTTCAATATAAATATTTTCACGCTCTGCCACATCAATCAAATGATCAGAAAAACCTACTATTTCGTTAGAACTTGAACGGGCATAATTTTCAATCTGCACATCATAGGCATTAATTCCTATTTTCTTTCTTTTCATACAGATAACTCAAATCCTTTCTGTACACCTGATCTAAACGTTGAACTTATTGAACTTAACTTTGAATTCTTCGCATTTTTTACATCAGCGATGCTTTGTTTTTGAAATAATGGTTCCATCATATTAAAAGGAATATTTCCATCATCTATATTGTCATTGATACCATGTTTATTAAACTGTATTTTGCCTAAACGAAATCCAATTTCTGAAAAATTTCTTTGTACATCTTCTAAGATAGGATGCATAATATTAAATGCATTTTCGTCTTCATTATTAATAGCAATACTCGCAACCCGCTCTTGTACTAGTATATGAATACCCGTATTGCCGTATTTTTTTAAATCAATCGAAAAATACAAACTACAATTTTCCCAGTCCATTTTATCACCTTTTTTACGGCTCTGCACATATAAACTCATATCCTTAATTTCATCCTGAGCCTTAATCGGTATATGAAAAAATAAGTTTTGTATATCTTTACTCGGTTCTAGTTTATTAAATAACTGCTGACCTGTTAAATTATTTAACTGATTTTCAACAATTTCCACTTTTTTAGAATTTATATCACCCAATTCATGTTTTATGCCTAATAATACAGCCTTTAAATTATTCTTAAAATCACCATCATTTTTAGAACGCTTCACATTAGCTAATACGCTCTCCGACCATTCTGCCTCATGATTAATTCCCATATATCGAAAATATGAAAGTACATTCCGAGCACCGTGTAAGCTATTTTTCTCTAAAAAATTAGTTAAATTTGGCACGCCCATATATGAACTCACCTGCTGAAAAGCTCTTAATTCGATTGTTTTTTCATCTGGCATAAATTTCATACTCTGTAACATATCCTTGGCTGAATTAATAATTTTAACCACCTTTGAAATCTTACCCGCTTCCAAATGAGTTCTAGCCATTTGCAAATTCGAACTCAGTTTTAAAATATCCCTTTCCATTTTCATATCTAAAAACAAAGACATTTCATTAGAGGTAATTAAACTATCTAATTTATCAATCGTTCTTGCCAAAGTCGATACATCCATATGCCTAATATCATCTGTGGTAGCCATCTCCAAATTTTTTAAAATAATCTGACGATTTTTTTCAAAATATTCTCTAGCATTATATGCCTGTTCGGTAATTTCAGTCTTTAAAAATGTTCGAAAATTTGTATCTGATAATAAATCATTTACCTCTTGTACATCATTAACATTCGATATTAAAAAAGGATTCTGTTCCAAATTCGATATAACATAATTTATGGACTGTGTTAATCTAACATCCATTTCATTTAAAAATGACATCTGCTCATCCGATAAATCTTCTTTATTATATAATGAGGATACATCTACCTTTTCATCAGTAACAGCTATATTTTTAGATGCTATTTTCTCACTATTTTTTATAACATTATTTTTGTTGATATCAGCAGACTTCAAATGTCCATCTTCATCCTTTATCGAATGCTCCTTTTCATTTTTATTATGATTAATACCACTAGACTGCTCATACTTCTCTACTATATCATCTAAACTTATCTTATTATCTAGCTTAGAACTATCATTTTCGTCAGTTAAAACTTCCACCACTTCACTGATATCTTGTTTTTCATTTAAGGTATTATGAAGTGCATCTAGATTTTTTTGAGTTAATGGAATGTCCTTTTGCAGAGCTATTTTTACAGTATTCCACCTTGATTTATGATTATTATCTTTATTAATAAATTGTTCTACACATTTTTTATCAGAATCAGAAATCTTGCAATCATATATTTTTTCCAATTCCATAAACTTATCACTCAGATTATTATCATTACTTATATTCTTTTTTTTAAGCAACTTATCAGCAGATAACCCCTCTATCGATTTTATATCAAATATTAAATCATGCTGCATATTTGATTGATTAATTTTCATCAGAACCTCTTTTACATATACAATCGCCTTAATCAATATTTATATCGACAATTTTTATACTTTTATAAAGAACATAAATACACACCGCCTGATTTTCTGAAAACTCTGCCTTTTATTTCTAAATATGTAAGTTGCAATAATACTTCTTGCACATCGACATCTAAAACTTGAGCAATTTGGTCTGCTGTAGCAGGTTCTATCATCGCCAGTGATTTTTCCAAGGTCGTCTTAACTTCTTGTTGTGCTATTGGACCTCCACTAACTTCTAGTTTTATATCAAATTCCTGAATAATTTGCTCCGCACAACAAACCGGCACAGCTCCATCACGTAGCAACCTAAATCCACCCTTTGATAAATGAGAAGTTACATTTTCAGGAACCACCATCACCGTACGACCTTGATCCAGTGCATATCTAGCAGTAATCAAAGAACCGCTTTTTTCACCTGCTTCCACAATCACCACGCCATTTGATAAACCGCTAATGATTCTATTTCTTCTTGGAAAATGATGTCTTAGAGGCATTTGATTCGGTTCAAATTCAGAAATCACAACACCTCCTCCTTCTACCATATCATAATATATTTTTTTATTTTCATTTGGATATATAATATTACATCCATTACCTAGCACCGCTATAGTGTTAGCACCTTCTTTTAATGCTGTTTTATGACAAATACCATCTATTCCCTTTGCCATACCGCTTACAATTCCAACACCTAAACTCGATAACTCTTTAGATAACTTCGTAGCAATCTTAGCACCATATGGCGATGGTCGTCTAGTACCAACCATTCCAATCCATAAAATATCATTATTCAACATATTAATATTGCCTTTGGCATAAAGAATAAAGGGATTATCTGAAATTTGCTTTAATATTGCAGGATATATCTTATCTTCAACTGTTATCAACTCTATTTCATCATGATAAATATTAGCTAATTTATCTTCAAAAAAACATTTATCCCTTGAATTAATTAAATTTCTAACAAATTCATTATTCATCCCCAAACTCTTTAAAGCATCAGCATCCATGTTCCACAAATTATCAATGCCCCCCGTTAAAGAAAGTAGTTTCTTCGCTTTGATAATTCCTAACCCCTCCACACTCGTCAACCATAAATAAGCCACTTTTTTAAGTTCATCATCTAAATTAGTCATATACCCTCACCTCTTAGATGTTTTTCTGGCAGACGATACTGTATCGCTTCTGCAATATGCTCTGATAAGATATTATTTGAATTTTCAATATCCGCAATTGTTCTAGCAATTTTTATTAATTTATCTTTAACCCTTTGGCTGTAGCTAAAATATTCTGTCGTATCATCTAACACCTTTTTTGCTGACTTCGTCATAGCTGCGTATTTTTCAATATCAATCGCAAGCATCTCACCATTAAATTTAACCATTCCAACATTTTTATAATTCTTAAATCTATCTTTTTGGATATCCCAACATCTATTTACATCCGCATACATATCATCACTACTTTTATATACAGTACATTCATCATTTTTCTTCACTCGACGTACTTCTACCAACATATCTATTCTATCTAATATCGGTCCAGAAATTTTTGATAAATATCGTCGAACTTGGGCATCCGAACAATTACATTCCCTATCTTCGCTATATAAATATCCACATTTGCAAGGATTCATAGTAGCAACCAAACACACATTGGACGGTATTGATATCTGTGAATATGCCCTAGATATAGATACTTTTCCCGTTTCAAGAGGTTGTCTAAGAGCCTCTAGAGCAGAGCGTTTAAATTCTGTAATTTCATCTAAAAATAACACTCCTCTATGTGCTAATGACATTTCTCCTGGCATCGGTCGATGCCCACCACCTATTAAAGCAATAGAAGTAACATTTTGATGCGGTCGACGAAATGGTCTATCAAACCAACTATCAATTCCCCTTTTATGTTTCGTGACACTATATATTTTTTGAACATCAATTGCTTCTTCTTCATCAAGATTTGGCAAAATACCTAAAAATGCCTCTACCATCATTGATTTTCCAGAACCTGGTTCACCCGATAGCATAATACTATGCCGACCACAAGCAGATATTAAAAATGCCCTCTTAGCCATCACTTGACCCTTTACATCCGTAAAATCAATGGCTGAACTTTTTCTAACATTAGAATATGTAATATTGACACCACCAATAAATTCTACAAATTTACTACTACTGGCATCCATTAATAAATTGTACACCTCTTTTAAAGAAGAACAACATTTATACTGGATATGCGGAACATAACAAATATCTTCCTCCATACCTTTTGGAATAATAAATTTATAAATTCCACGTTCCATTAAAGCCAACACCATTGGCAATAAACCTGATGAAGGCAATAATCTTCCATCCAATGTTAATTCTCCAAAAAATGCAACATCACCCCATTTAGTATAGTCAATATCCATCACGGCACAAAGTATTGCTATCGCCATTGATAAATCCAAATGACTACCATCCTTTGGCGTTTGTGCAGGTATAAGATTAAGTGTCATTCTACGTGCTGGAAACCTTATATCTAGACTTTCAATAGCAGAACGTATCCTCTCCTTCGATTCTCTAACCGTTGCATCAGGAAGTCCTACAATATTATAACTAGGAAGTCCACGGGATAGTTTCATTTCTATATCAATACATAATCCACCCACCCCAAACACCACAGCCGAATGTATTCTAGAATACATAAACCCTCCACTTATATCCTTATTAAGTATTTATTAGCACTTTATGGTAATTATTATATATCATTATTACGCTATTGTAAAGGGAAATATAAATAAATTTGGTATTTATTGGATTACGTGTTAATGTCAACGCTTAGTCATTTGCTGAATAAAAGAATTCTTTCATAGGCAGAGTGGACTTGTTTCATTTTATATAGTTAATATTAAGAGACTGGTATAATATAACAATTAATCAACGATTGAAAATTATTAGATATTATTTATCCTACCTTCCATAGCAAAAATCCCCAAATTAACTGGGGATTTTTTAAGGAGTCGAATAAGTTTAATACTAATCTCAATTTAAAATTCATCTTAAGATTAGTATAAGTGATTTCTAAGCTATTATTTATTCTTATCTCTAACTGCATAACATTAGAAATAGGTAACGATGTTATGTCACTAATCGTCTTTACATCCATATTTAATTTTAATATGATTATTATCTTCTAAAATTGTATCGCTTTCTTTATGCCACAAATAAATATTATTAACATAGCTATCACTATAGTATTTACCACTAAACACATCATGATATACGAATACTAAACTTATCACATTTGGTAGTGTCTTATAATCCATACCACTCTCTAGTTGTTCAACATATAATTTCGAATTATAATATCCTATCCGCTTAATTAAATTATACTTCATAACATATCTCACTAAGTGAGCTAAAATCATTTTACATATAAATCTTTTAATTCAAATAATTACCTTACGACTATAATATCACAATATTTATAAAATCACAATATATCCCATAATGTTTTATAAACTTTTTTATATTTTTTCCGATTCACTACTGACCTTTATAAAATATCAAAATTTTTCAAAAAGATTCAAGTAACGATAGCTTGACAAAAATAATAGCCATGATATAATAAACTAAATTTCACATTAAAAACTAAGATGAGAAGAGTAAGTGTGATAATGTATGTACAGAGAGTTCGATTAGGTGAAAGCGAACCATATATTCCATACTGAAGATGGTCTCGGAGTTTGGTGACCGAATAGTTAAGTCACCACGGTAGTGCCCGTTATCGCGTCGCTGTATTCATTGTACAGGCTAAGGTTTGTTTAGTGATAAACAAATAAATTAAGGTGGTACCACGGTCTTCGTCCTTATAGGAGGGAGATTTTTTGCGTTCGTGAAAAAACACGAGTGCGAGAATTTATACCTCGGGTCACGTGAAAACTTGTTTTCATAAGTGGCATGAGGTATAAATTCTCATAAGAGTGTCAAAGCGATGAGTAATGCAAAGCATTACGAATGCTGACACTCGTAGAGTGGAGTTTTAGCATAAAACGAAGCGACAGCACGAGTAGAATGCATAAGACATAAAACATATTAATTCATAAGAGTGTCAAAGCGATGAGTAATGCAAAGCATAAAAGATGTAAAATGAGTGAAAAATAGAAAGGAATCACCATGCTGGAACTTAAAAATATAGACGTAAAATTTAATAGCAAGTCTGGATTTGTTCACGCAGTCAAAGATGTCAGTTTAACAGTAGAAAAAAAAGACATCTATGGAATTGTCGGCTTTAGTGGTGCGGGAAAAAGCACATTAATTAGAACTATAAACCTTCTTCAACGCCCCACCCAAGGGCAGGTAATAATAAATGGAGAAGATTTAACCCAGTATAACGCAAAGCAGTTAAGACAAAAAAGAAAAAAAATCGGTATGATATTCCAACATTTTAACCTATTAAATGCTAAAAACGTATTTGAAAATGTCGCATTCCCCCTTAAACAAAGCCAGTTAAGTATAGAACAAAAAACGAAAAAAGTTAGAGAGTTGTTAAATTTTGTCGGAATTGCTGATAAAGAACTCGCCTACCCTTCTCAGCTATCAGGAGGACAAAAACAACGTGTTGCCATCGCTAGAGCATTAGCAAATGATCCCGATATATTACTATGCGATGAAGCTACCTCTGCTCTAGATCCACAGACCACCGATGAAGTGTTATCACTTCTGAAAAGTTTAAATGAAAAATTATCTTTAACAATTGTCATCATTACCCATGAGATGAAAGTGGTAAAAGATATATGTAACAAAGTTGCCGTTATGGAGGATGGTCATTTAATAGAAAAAGGCGATATTGTGAAAGTATTTAGTAAACCACAGAAGCCTCTTACAAAGGCATTTATAAACACAGCTACCCAAATGGATTCCGCACTGGAAAATGTCATAAATCATAAAAACATGCTTCACCTAAATCCTAAGGCATTGGTAACTCGCATATCCTATGTAGGTGATACAACTGCTGAACCGCTAGTTTCTAAACTCACCAGTCAATATAATCTCTCAGTAAATATACTATCTGGTAATATTGAAATCATACAAGAAACAGCCATAGGAATGCTTATTATCACACTTTCTGGTAGCGATGAAGCAAAGATAAGCGGACTTAGATTTTTAGAAAAACAAAATGTTACCGTTGAAATTGTCAATGTGAGCAAATTGGATTTACATTCAACAACTCATATAACCGACTATGAATTAATCGATTCAAAAACTATAACAAATGTAAAGGATGGTAAAATGTATGGACTACTTTCATAATGCTTATGAAATAAAAGATTTATTTATAGAAGAAACTATCTCCACAATATACATGGTGTCTATTACAGCCATTATAGCTGCTATCTTCGGGATAATCCTCGGGGTTATTCTAGCCATTACAGAAGAAAGGGCGATATTACCATCTCCACATATACACAATATACTCGATAAAATAATAAACATCGGTCGCTCACTTCCCTTTGTACTGCTACTGGCAATAGTTGCTCCTCTTACTCGATTTTTGGTAGGAACTACTATAGGAAATACAGCCGCTATCGTCCCTCTAGTACTAGGAACTATACCATTTTACGCTAGACAAGTACAAAATGTTTTAGCTGAGGTTGACAAGGGTATTATAGAAGCAGCCCAGTCTATGGGGTTTTCTCCTATTCATATAATAATAGATGTATATTTAGGAGAATCAAAAGAAGGCCTTATTAGAGCAGGTGCTCTAACCATTATAAGCATCATTGGATTTACAGCCATGGCAGGAGCTATTGGTGCAGGTGGACTAGGAAAACTTGCGATAGCATATGGGTACAATAGATTTAAAACAGATGTAACCATTGTCGCCACCATACTGATACTATGTTTAGTGTTTATTGTTCAATTTATCGCTGATATTTCTATTAAATTAATCAGTCATAAATAAAATAGTAATAAACAACCTGTACATAAATTATTTAAATTGTACAATGTTTATACATTAATATTTCACTACATTTCTTTAGGAAATAAACTAATTTAGCAAGAAAGGAAAAATTATGAAAAAATCACTCTTAGTATTACTCATTTTCACGCTAGCACTATCATTTATAGGATGTTCTAAACAAGAAGCCTCTTCCACCAGTCCTGAAGCAGAACCCTCAAATAAAGAGGCAACCGTTGTAAAAGTTGGCGTAGTAGGAACTAATGAAGAAGAAACTTGGAAATTTGTAAAGGAAAAACTCGCCTCACAAAATATAAATTTGGAGATTGTAGTGTTTACAGAATATTCACAGCCTAATCCTGCACTTGCCAATGGTGATTTAGACTTAAATGCATTCCAACATTATAACTTTTTAGAGCATTTTAACGAAGAAAACGATCAAAACTTAACAGTTATTGGCGAAACTATTATTGCACCACTAGGTTTATATTCACAAAAAATAAAAGATGTATCAGAGATTAAAGAAGGCGATAGCATCTCCATACCAAATGACCCAACCAATGAAGGTCGTGCCTTATTATTACTACAATCTGCAGGACTAGTTACAGTAGATGAAACCAAAGAAGGATTTTTAACCATTCATGATATACTAGAAAATCCTAAAAATCTAAAAATATCGGAACTAGATGCTTCACAAACCGCACGTTCTTTAATTGATGTTACAGCTGCAATTATCAATGGTGGAATGGCTGCCGATGCTGGTCTCTTTCCTGATAAAGATGCAATTTTCTTAGAGAAACTAACAAAAGGATCTAAGCCATATATCAATGTAATCGTCGCACGCCCTGAAGATAAGGATAATGAATTATACAAAAAAATCGTCGAAGCCTTCCGTCAAGATGACACTGCTAAAGTGATAAAAGAAGTTTCTAATGGAACAAATATACCAATTTGGGAATTAGAATAAAAGAATTCCGATATAATTATGCAACACTTAATATTTTTAATTGCATATACTGACACAAAAAGATCATCTTAAGATGGTCTTTTTTACGTTTTTTTATAAACGCAAGGAATATATATCAATAAATTTTCTGTTCTCCTGAGTGAATTTTCGAAAATGAAACATATTATAAAATTGTAACATCTTTCTATATTAGATTTAATTTATATTTTGAAAAATTTCTAATATTATAAACAAGGATCCAATAACAACAGTGCATTTGTGTATTTCTAACAACTTAGACTCTTAGGAATATGTTTTCCTATAAATATATGTTATTTTCTATATAAATTTTATAATAATTTTATTAAACAATTGTAACTTTGTAGAACTTATGATATACTTTATTCATGATAAACATACTCTTTTAATAATTATGCGTTAGATTTAATATACATTTTAAATGAATATTAATTCATCTGAATATCATGATGTCAAATCTAATGACATATAAATTTATGCAAGTTTATATTTTTTATAATTCTTTTTGAGACCTTATAATCATTACCTAGCTCGATATTTATTACTTTTTAATTTTATAGTTTATCGAGCATAGGATCTAGTTTATCTCATATTAGAATGATAGTAAAACTTTCACAGAAATTAACACATATAAACTTGTAAAACAATGTTTGTAGAACACTTAGTAGAAAAGCGTTTGAGGAGGAAATATGAAAAAAATACTTTTATTAGGAACTATGATTGCACTTTTAGTCTTTATGAGTGCCTGTGGTGGCGGGACAGAAACCGCAACTGGTACTGGCGATGATGCTGGTACTACTGGCAAAATACTAACTGTAACAAAAAATGCTGATCTTAACACCATGGATCCACAATATGCAACGGACGGTCTTAGCTTTGAAGCTATTGCACTAGTTGTAGATGGTCTATTTACACTGGATAAAGATGGTAACGCATATCCTGCACTTTGCGAGAAAATGGAAGTATCCGAAGATGGTATGCATTATACATTCCACCTACGCAAAACAAATTGGAGTAATGGCGATCCCGTTACAGCAAATGACTTTGTATACGCATGGCGTCGACTTGCCTCTCCAGAACTCGCTAGCGAATACAACTATATGATAGATGTAGCTGGAATTAAAAACGGTGCTGCTATTCTAGCCGGTGAAGTAGATACTACTGAACTAGGCGTTGTAGCCACTGACGACTATACATTAGATGTAGATTTAGAAGTTCCAGTACCTTTTTTTGATAAATTAATGGCATTTCCACCATTTTATCCATCGAATCAAGCATTTGTAGAAGCACAAGGCGATCAATTTGGTTTAACACCAGAGACTATGCTTTATAATGGTGCTTATACTTGGAAAGAATGGATTTCTGGCAATAGTTTTAGTTTTGTAAAAAATCCCGATTATTGGGATGCAGATACTATTAAGCTAGATGGTATTACATTTAATGTAGCACTTGATGCTCAAAGCGCTGTACTTGATTTTGAATCTGGAAATACAGATTATGTTTATCTAACAGGTGAGCTCGTTGATAAATACAAAGAAAAAGAAGGCTACACTATAAACTTAGGTTCTTATCTATGGTGGTTACAAGTAAATCACTGGTCTGATAAGTTCGATAATCCTAATTTATTAAACGCCATTGCGCTATCAGTTAATAGAGAGCAAGTTGCTAATAATGTACTAAAAGACGGTGCAATCCCTGCATATGCATTTGTTCCACGAAAATTATCGATGGACCAAAGTGGTGTTGATTTTAGAGATGCTTGTGGCAAATTTTACACTGGCAGCAAAGAAGATGGAAAAGCATACTGGGAAACTGCAAAATCAGAACTCGGCATTGATACATTTACATGGGAGTTGTTATTTGAAGATTCAGAGCAATCTAAAAAAGTAGCTGAATTTATCAAATCAGAAGTGGAATCAAATCTTGAAGGTATGACTGTAACATTAAAGAGCCAACCTAAAAAGACTCGTCTACAAATCATGAGAGGTACAGAGGCAGATTATGATATGGGACTTACTCGTTGGGGACCTGATTACGCTGACCCTATGACATATCTGGAATTATATGCATCAACTGCCGATGGAAGACCTGGACGTGGTGGATATAAAAATGATGAATACGAGAGACTTATTAAACTAGCTAAGTCTGGAACACAGACTACAGAAGAACGTTGGCAAACACTTATTGATGCTGAAACGGTGCTTATGGAATCTGGTCTTGGTCCAATCCCTATCTATCAAACAGGTGCTGCTCAACTGTGGAATCCTAAAGTTAAAAACGCATACAATATGAGTGTAGGTGTTCCATACATTTACAAATGGACATATATCGAAGATTAAACATCGTACTAACAACTATAACGACTAATCCATACTGTGTTCATCTTATCACCTTAGATAAGGTGAACACAGTTTTATTACATGTACTATAAGGAGTCGCATCATGATAAAATATATTTTAAAACGTCTCGGAATGGCGTTCATAACCATTTTTTTAATACTGCTATTATTATTTTTGATGCTAGAAATGATGCCAGGTACACCTTTTAATGACGAGAAATTAACCGATTCGCAAAAAGAGTTAATTTATGAAAAATATGGTCTTGATGAACCCATTTTAGTTCGTTTTGGCAAATATCTAAATCTCATGATGAAGGGTGATTTTGGGATATCATATGCATTACAAAAAAATATGCCAGTTGCAACAATGTTACAACATAGAATATCGACCACCGTATGGCTCGGTTTAAAAGCAATTATCGTAGGACTGATATTTGGACTACTCCTTGGGATTATATCCGCTTTAAATCACGGAAAATGGATTGACGCTACCGCTAGTATGATTTCAGTAGCGGGTGTATCCATCCCCTCATATGTATTTGCACTTGTACTGCTTTACGTATTTGGCTTTTTATTAAAATGGTTTCCTATGCGATATAATCCATCCAACACTGGTATGTCAAGCGTATTACCAGTAATTGCACTATCAATGTTTACAATGGCTACAGTGGCACGTTTTTTACGTAGTGAAATGCTGGAAGTCCTAGGAAGCGATTATATTTTATTTGTAAGGGCAAAAGGAATTAACGAGCGAATGGTTGTCATTCGCCACGGCATAAGAAATGCTTTTATACCCGTTATTACGGTATTAGGTCCTTTAGTGGTAAGTCTAATGACTGGTAGTCTAGTAGTAGAAAAAATATTTGCAATTCCCGGACTTGGTTCACTATTTGTCCAAGCAATCGTTGTAAACGATTATAACATAGTAATAGCTATATCATTTATATACAGTTCTATGTTTGTCCTTGTAATGCTATTTGTAGATATTATGTATAGCATTATTGATCCACGTATTCGCCTAGGAAAAGGGAGGGTTGAATAATGAAAGATAAGCAAAATTTAGTGTCAATTGATGATTTTTCCCTCGTAGGCGAATCGTATATTAATAAATTAGAAAATGAACAAGAGATTCCACAGCGAACATTTATGCAAGATGTAATCGATAGACTAATTAGCAATAAAGCCGCAATAATCGGTTCTAGCGTAATACTACTCATTTTATTATTAGCAATATTTGCGCCAATATTATCATCTGAAAAATATGACAAGGGGATTATTGAACATCAATCACTCCCCCCACGTATTCCAATCATAGAAAAACTAGGAATATTTGATGGCTATACAGATGGACATAGCAAATATGAACAAGTAGATGCCACTGGTAAATACTATTTTTTCGGTACTGACACACTCGGTCGTGATTTATGGACTAGAACATGGCAAGGAACACGTGTTTCTATATATATGGCATTTTTAGCGGTTGTTGTCGATATGCTACTTGGCATGACATTTGGTATTATCTCAGGATATTATGGCGGTAAAATAGACCTTATTATGCAACGAATTATTGAAATCTTAAATAGTATCCCGACGATGGTTATCGTTACACTGTTGGTATTTGTACTTCGACCTGGAATACTTTCCATCACTCTTGCCATTATCATCAAAGGATGGATTGGCATGAGCCGTATCGCTAGAGCACAAGTTTTAAAACTAAAAGAGCAAGAATTTATACTAGCTTCTAAAACACTAGGCAGTTCAGATTTTAAACTAATAATGCATGAACTTTTACCAAATATTTTTGGGCAAGTAATTATAATGAGTATGTTTTCCATTCCTAATGCAATATTTACCGAATCATTTCTTGCATTTATCGGTCTTGGATTACAACCCCCACTCGCCTCTTTAGGTGTATTGATTAGCGAAGGGTTTAAATCGTTTTTAGTATATCCATTTATGGTTATTATACCAACGGCTGTATTAGCTGCATTAATGTTAAGTTTTACCGTATTAGCGGATGGACTTAGAGATGCATTTGATCCAAAAATGAAGGAGTTATAATATGTCAAATACAACAAAATCAAAAAAAATTCTATCCATTAAAGACCTTCATATTAGTTTCAAAACCAGCACTGCCAAGGTTAATGCCATACGTGGCATCAAACTTGATTTATTTCAAGGCGAAACCATTGCCATAGTTGGAGAATCCGGAAGTGGGAAGTCCGTTACCGTAAAGGCGATTATGGGGATTTTAAGTAATAATGGAACTATTGAAAGCGGTTCAATAAAATATTTTGATCCAAATGAAGATCAAGAATATGACATCGTATCCATGTCGCAAAAAGAAATTCGTCACAGCATAGCGGGCAAAAAAATAGCAATGGTATTCCAAGATCCTATGACTAGTCTAGATCCTACAATGACCATAGGAAAACAAATTATGGAAGGTATGGTATATCACTATAGAACTCCTAAGACAGAAGCCAAAGAAAAAGCTGCTAAACTTTTGGAATTAGTAGGAATAGATAATCCCTATAAACGTCTAAAACAATATCCTAGCCAACTATCTGGCGGAATGCGTCAACGTGTGGTTATCGCCATTGCACTAGCTTGTGACCCTGATATTTTAATTTGTGATGAACCGACGACTGCTCTAGATGTAACAGTCCAAACAAAAATTTTAGATTTGATACATTCCATTCAAAAACAAAAAAACTTATCAGTTATCTATATAACCCATGATCTCGGTGTGGTTGCGAAAGTAGCAAATTATGTAGCAGTTATGTATGCGGGTAAAATTATTGAAAAAGGTAGTGTCGAAGAAGTGTTTTACGAGCCAAAACATCCCTATACATGGGGATTATTATCATCCATTCCTGATTTAACAACCAGCGACACCACTTTATACTCCATACCCGGAAATCCCATTAATCTTGCCCTACCATTTAAAGGCGATGCATTTGCTCCTAGAAATATTTATGCACTTAATATTGACTTTAAAGAAGATCCTCCTCTATATAATGTAGGTGGAAAACATAGGGTTGCCAGTTGGTTAATGGATGATCGGGCACCTAAGGTAGACATGCCGAAGTCGCTAAAAGATAGAATAGAACTTATGAAAGCTGAGGTGATGGCAGATGAGTAATATTATCTTAAATGTACAAAATTTAAAACAACATTTTCGTATAAATAGAAAATTTACTGTCAAAGCCGTCAACGGCATCAGTTTCCAGATTGAAAAAGGAAAAACATTTGGTCTAGTTGGCGAATCAGGTAGCGGTAAATCCACGACTGGTCGTTCCATTATACGGCTGTATAAACCAACAGATGGCGATGTATATTTTAATGGTAAATTAATCAGCGGAAAATGGGATAATGATACCAAAAATATCGTTCGTTCGAATATTCAAATGATTTTTCAAGATCCTATGTCATCATTAAATCCTCGTAAAACAGTACTTCGAATTATTTCAGAAGGACTGGAAAATACGACTGAAAATCTATCAGAAGATGAGAAAAACAACAGAGTATATGACGTTATGAAAAAAGTTGGACTTAGTCCAAATTTTGCAACTAGATATCCACATCAATTTTCAGGAGGACAACGTCAAAGAATTGGAATAGCCCGTGCCTTAATTATGGAACCGGAGCTAATTATAGCAGACGAGGCAATTTCTGCACTAGATGTTTCCATACAAGCACAGGTGGTAAATCTTCTAAAGGATATCCAAAAAGAAACTGGAATTACCTTATTATTTATAGCACATGACCTATCAATGGTAAAATATATTTCAGACCATGTGGGTGTTATGCATCTAGGGCATATCGTAGAACAAGGTGAAACCAATTCAATATTTGAAAATCCAATACATCCATATACTCATTCACTACTTTCAGCCATTCCTTTACCAAATCCAACGTTGGAAAAGAAAAGAACGAGTAAAAACTATCTATATAAAGAAAGTGGTATTGACTATACACAAGGAACAATAATTAATCATACAGATTTTCACAGCGTACTAGCTACAAAAGAAGAATATGAACTGTGGAAATTAGGTAATTATACAGGATATTTAACCAATTAGTAACACAAACTTCTTTTTAAAAACCCGAGAGTAACATTATCTCGGGTTTTATTATATTTATTTTAACTATTTAGATTTATAAAAAATTACTGTCCTTGTTTAACAAAATATCCCTTCATGGATTGATATAAGATAAAGATAACCACTAATGAAATAATAGCCTCCACCCCCATATAACTACCATTATATATTAATGAATAAAGAGCAACATTCATACCCTCTGGAGCATACTCTGCCCAAATCGTAACCCCTGATAAAAAACTACATAAAAATCGTCCACTAATACCTACGATAGTGCCTATCATTACACTAGTTAAACTTCCACTAAACAATCCTGCCACACCCAAAGCACCCCACGCAATCACATAGTCTAATAATAAGGATAAAGGATGTAACATCTTGCCTCCTAGTAAAACTTGTAACACACCGAACATTAAACCCACTAATATACCCGATTTCGCCCCCCATCGAAAGGCAAAAAATATTATCGGTATCATAGAACCCAATGTCACAGAGCCACCCTGCGGCATGGTAAATATCCTTATATTATCCAGTATTAATGCTAGTGCCATCATCAGTCCTGCTTCCATCATCATTCTTACATTTAATTTTTTCATTGTCCCTCCAAAAAAAACACCCATCCCATAAAATAGGATGAGTGCTATCGCAAACTAATCAAGTTGTATAGAACATTCTATCAACCAATATCAAAGAGCAATTGTTATAATTCGTTCCTTGATTTTTTATTTACAACACGTTCCCTACGCTGGTACTAACCATCAGGTTCAAAGGGTTATGCATGCATTCTCAGCTATGGTATCCATAGCACCCCTAGTGTTATTTAATTTTAAAACTTGTTTACATTGGTAACTACATCATTGGCATACCGCCACCCATTGGTGGCATTGGCGGTGCATCTTCTTCTTCATCTGCCACAGCTGCCTCTGTTGTTAGGAACATAGCAGAAATAGATGCCGCATTTTGAAGTGCACTTCTTTCAACCTTAGTTGGGTCAATAATACCTGATTCAGACATATTAATATATTCGCCAGTAAGAGCATTAAAGCCGATACCCGCTGGAGAAGATTTAATTTTATCCACTACGATAGATCCTTCTACACCAGCATTTAAAGCTATTTGACGTACAGGAGCTTCTAACGCTCTAGCGATAATCACCGCACCTGTTCTAACATCACCTTCTAAAGTTTCAATAAGAGCTTCCACCTTAGGAATAGCATTAACAAGAGCACAACCACCGCCTGGAACAACACCTTCTTCAACAGCAGCACGTGTAGCATTTAGAGCATCTTCAATACGAAGTTTTTTCTCTTTCATCTCAACTTCTGTAGCAGCACCAACCTTTATAACCGCTACACCACCAGATAATTTAGCTAAACGTTCCGCTAATTTTTCTTTATCATAATCAGAAGTAGTAGTTTCCATTTGAGCCTTAATTTCTTTTACTCTAGCTTCAATACCTGCTTTATCACCTAATCCATCAATAATCGTCGTTGTATCTTTATTGATTTGAACAGACTTCGCCTTACCTAACATATCTAGAGTAGCACTTTTTAATTCATATCCTAATTCTTCTGAAATAACTTGACCACCAGTAAGAAGTGCAATATCTTGTAAAATAGCCTTACGTCTATCGCCAAATCCTGGAGCTTTAACAGCCACGCATTCAAATGTTCCACGAAGTTTATTTACCACTAATGTAGCTAGAGCCTCACCCTCAATATCTTCAGCAATAATAAGCATTTTACGTCCTTGTTGAACAATTTGTTCTAAAAGCGGTAAAATATCTTGAATAGTTGTAATTTTCCTATCGGTAATTAAAATATATGGATCACTTAAAACAGCTTCCATCTTTTCAGTATCAGATACCATATATGGCGATGCATATCCACGATCAAACTGCATACCTTCTACCACTTCAAGTTCTGTTGCCATAGAACGAGATTCCTCTACTGTGATAACGCCATCCTTACCTACTTTTTCCATCGCATCAGCAATCAACTTACCAATCACTTCATCATCGGCAGAAATAGCAGCTACATCAGCTATTTCAGCTTGAGTATCAATAATTTTAGAAATAGACTTTACATGATTAACTGCCACTTCAACAGCTTTTTCAATACCATGCTTTAAAATCATTGGATTAGCACCAGCAGCGACATTTTTAATGCCTTCTGCGACAATCGCTTGAGCTAAAACCGTTGCCGTAGTCGTTCCATCACCAGCGACATCATTCGTCTTTGTAGCCACTTCTTTTACAAGTTGAGCCCCCATATTCTCAAATGGATCTTCTAATTCAATTTCTCTAGCGATGGTAACACCATCATTAGTGATAAGTGGTGAACCATATTTTTTATCTAAAATAACATTTCTTCCCTTTGGACCAAGTGTAACCTTTACCGTATCAGCAAGTTTATTTACACCGACTTCTAAACCTTTACGTGCATCTTCTGCATATTTGATAATTTTTGCCATTTTAAACAACCTCCCACTATTAACCTACAATTGCTAGTAACTTTTCATCATCAATAATAATATAATCTTCTCCTTCAAATTTAATATCCGTTCCTGAATATTTTGGGAAAATTACCTTATCGCCAACCTTTACCGTAATTTCATCAGAATTTCCAACAGCAACTACTGTAGCAACTTGAGGTTGCTCCTGTGCCTGTGTAGGTAGAACAATACCACTAGCTGTTTTTTCTTCTGCAACTTCTTTTTTAATGACCACCCTTGCTCCTAATGGCTTAATTCCCATCTTTTCCTCCTTCATTCTCTGTGCAATTCGCACTAATATTAACATTTCCACAACACATGGTTGTATTTAACATTTTGATTTACTCCTATAACATCATAATACATATTTCAAAATAAATCAAGGATTTTTAGCACTCTTTATCTTTGAGTGCTAAAAATCCCGTTATACTACCTCTAGCCCCCATACATATCACTACACATATCTTTGAGACATCATTAATCCACCACTCTATAAATGATTAATATGTTCTATCCCCATATCAATTATTTTTTTTACATGATCATCATCTAAGGAATAAAAAACAGACTTTCCAACACGTATTCCCTTTACCAGCCTTGCTTGTTTTAATACCCTTAGTTGATGAGAAACAGCTGATTGACTCATATTCACATATTTAGATAAATCATGCACACACATTTCTTGAACCCTTAATACCTTTAAAATTTTTATTCTAGTAACATCTCCAAATATTTTAAATAAATTAGCAAGCGCATTAAACTGTTCATCATTTTCCATATGCTCTATAATATCAGCATTAACAAAACCCGAATGAAATCCACAATCATATTCTATTTTATCTCTTTTCGTTGATTTTTGCTCTTCATCACAAGTCCATTTCATAAACTCACCTATCTAAATTTCTAAATTTTCATTTACCCATTTAACGCCACTAATATATGCATCGGATATCATATAATTAGGAATATGATATATGCGTGCTAATTCTAAGATGCTTCCCCAGTCCCCTTTTTCATATAATAATATTAGCTGTAAAATTTTATAGAGTTCATTATGTTCACCACATACCGCATTTTTCACATCATCTTCCAATGGCAACTCTGCTAAAACTTGCTCTAACTCTCTTCCGGTTAAAACATCAGCCATTGAAAACATCCCCATTAAAAAAACACTTCTTTTTTTTGCACCTAATCCAAATAAACCAGCTAAATTTTCGCCCATTTTAGCCCTAATAAGTGATACTCTAAGCACTTCACTCGGTTTATTTCTACTGACATCTCTTAAAAGCAATAGAGAAATCCATCGTTGTAGTTCGGCAAATCCTAATAAAACAAGTGCATGATGAATGGATTCAATTTTATGATTCGTATAAAAAGCAGGACTATTAATCAATCGTAATAATTTATATGAAATAGATATATCCGATTCAACAATAGATGCCAATTTCCTATAATCAGGTTCAGACTCTTGTAATTCATTTAAAATTTTAATATACGAATGCGGGAGTGGAGATATATCTCTAGCATGAACAATAGACGGTTTAGCAAAGAAAAAACCTTGAAAAGCATTATACCCCATATCTTTAGCTTCTTTAAATTCTTTATATGTTTCGATTTTTTCAGCTAAAAGAAGAACATTTGGTCTATTATATCTTTCAAAAATTTCTTGGCGTTGTGCCTTGGTATTTTTCAAAAAATCAACTTTAATAATATCCGCAATTTTAGCGATATCACTATGACTCTCATCCAGTGCAAAATCGTCCAAAGCAATTTTAAAACCTTTTTTCTTTAACTGCAAACAAGCCTCTAAAAATTCTCTATCTGGGACGATATCCTCCAAAATCTCAACCACCATATGTTGTGGCGACATCATATCTGGCACTTGGTCAATAATTAGCTCTTTAGTAAAATTCACAAATAATTTCTTTCCATCCGATAATTTTTCAACACCCGTAATAGCTAGTGCAGTAGTTAGTACATCAGCAGTGGCCTTATTACCATCATCAAAATCGGCTTTTTCGGTATTATCACGTCTATATAAAAGTTCATATGCAACAACATTTAAATCTTCATCAAAAATAGCCTGTCGAGCTAACATTGTTTCTATCATAATATTCCCCTATCTTCTGCCTTACACTGGGTAAAGACCTATTATGTCTAAATTAACCTATGATTTTTTGTTTATATGACGTATATAATAAAACAAATACTGCTGTGCAATACCAGATAATTCGCCATAGACATTTAGGGCATGACTTCTCATTTCGTCATCATTTTTAAAAACACCTTGCAATTCATTATGAGCTTTTCTAATCCAAGTATCCACTGGAAAAGCATCATGACATCCATAGCCAAATAATCTTATACAATCGGCAACTTTCCTACCTACTCCAGAAAATTTCAACAAATCGTTGATTAATTGATCCCCACTAGAAGTTGGCATACCTCTTTCTAACACCATTTGTGCAGTATTTTTAATATATTTATCTCTATAACCCAATCCACAGGATCTCAGTTTTTCTATCTCTGCAGCCGCTAGGGCCTTAGGTGTTGGAAAATCATATCCAACCAACTCACCATCAATATACATTGGCTTTCCATATGTAGTACATAAGCATTCTACAGATTTTGAAATGCGTGGTATATTATTATTTGCTGATATAATAAAGGTAATTAGCATTTCCCAGGCATTTTGCCTTAAAATACGAACCCCCTCACAAATTGAAATCATATTAGCAAACCGTCTATCCATATCAATCAATCGTCTCTTTATGTAAGAATAATCTGTATCAAAATCAAAAAAATGATACCAAATATCTTCAAATTCCTTTATAGTACAGGGAGAGAGCGATAAAGCACCCTCACCCTGTTCCATATATATTAACTTCCCAAACGCAATACCTTTCCAAGTACTATCATTTACTCGAACAAATCGAAACGTCTGCCCAGATGTAAAAATTTGATGAATATCTAAATGTTCAATATTGGTCAGTTTCACGCCATTATCGTTTGAGAGAATGTTCATAATACCTCCGTTTATGCAAAAAATAACGGTAAAACAATTTTCATAATAGATAATACAGCTATAACATATGTTAATACTGGTATTTCTTTCGCTCTACCCGATGCCAGTTTTAAGATAATATATGCTAACACACCGCATATGATACCATCAGCGATTGAATATGACAACGGCATCATAATAATTGTTAAAAATGCTGGAATAGCTTCTGTAAAATCTTCTAAATTAATATCTTTAATCGGTGTTAACATAAATAAACCAACTAGTATCAACGCTGGAGCTGTTGCAGCCGCTGGAATAATACCAAATATAGGTGCAAAGAATAACGATAAGAAAAATAATACACCTGTCGTAAGAGCAGTCAGTCCTGTACGTCCCCCTTCTGCAACACCTGATGCAGACTCTACAAAAGTCGTAACGGTAGATGTTCCAAGACAAGCTCCTACAGTCGTTCCAACCGCATCAGCAAAAAGAGCTTTTTTAGCACCTGGTAAAGCACCTTTTTCATCTAACATATTAGCCTTAGCAGAAACGCCAATAAGAGTACCTACTGTATCAAACATATCTACAAATAAAAATACGAATAGAATAAAGAAAAAGTCTAATGAAAAAATTTCAGCTCCATCAAAAGCAAAGAATATTGGCTTAGGTGGCATGGACATAAAACCCTGCGGCATAGATGTAACACCAAATGGAATACCGATAACAGTTGTTAATAAAATCCCAATAAACAATGCCCCTTTTACATTTAAAGAAAGAAGTACACCAGTTAAAAATAAACCGATTAAAGCAACAAGAGCAGAACCTTGTGTCACATTACCAAGTGTAACTGGAATACCAACACCAGGTATTACAATACCGGAATTAATAAGTCCAATAAATGCTATAAATAGACCAATCCCAACAGATATCGCCTTTTTAATATTAAAAGGAATACAATTTAAAATTGCTTCTCGAACATTTAAAAAAGTCAATACTACAAAGATAATTCCTTCTACAAATACAGCTGTTAATGCCGTTTGCCATGAATAACCCATTCCAAATACAACTGTATAGGCAAAAAATGCATTTAGTCCCATTCCCGGAGCCAGTGCAAATGGCATATTCGCATAAAGTGCCATTACCAAGGTAGCAATACAAGCAGCAAGAGCCGTTGCAGTAAATACGCCTCCAAATGGCATACCTGTCTCAGATAAAATTCCTGGATTTACTGCCAAAATATACGCCATAGTCATAAATGTTGTAATTCCTGCTACAACCTCAGTCTTTACATTCGTCTTATGCTCTTTTAAACGAAACATCTTTTCGAACAAACTTGCTTCATTGTTCATTAAAATCCCCCTTATAATCTCTTAAACTTAATATACTAAAATAAACCTACAATTTGTCCATCATCCAAAATATCCATCCTATTAGCAGCTGGAATTTTAGGTAGTCCAGGCATACGCAGAATATCACCAGTCATCGCTATTAAAAAACCTGCTCCCGCTGATGCCTTCACTTCACTGATATGAATCGAAAAACCTCTAGGTCGTCCCAGTAAATTAGGATTATCCGAAAGAGAATATTGAGTTTTAGCCATACATATTGGTAAGTCGCCCAGTCCATCTTTTTCAAATTTAGCGATATCATTATTAGCTTTTACTGAAAACTCCACATCATCGGCTCCATATATCTGTTTAGCAATCGTCTCGATTTTTTGTTTCACAGTCATATCAAGCTTGTATAATGTGTTAAACTTACTCTCTTTACTATCGATTACTTGAACTACCTTATTGGCTAAATCGATAGCACCTTCTCCACCTCTTGACCAAACCTGTGCTAAAACAACATCTACTCCTATATTTTTGCATTTTTCTTCGAGCAGTTGTAATTCTGCCACGGTATCAGTGGGAAATGCATTAATAGCAACAACAGCTGGCACGCCAAACTTACGTACATTTTCGATATGCTTTTCTAAATTTTCAAAACCAGTGGATAATGCCGATAAATTTTCTTCAGACAATTTATCCTTTAACACACCGCCATGGTTTTTAAGTGCTCTTACAGTAGCCACAATAACAACTGCTGAAGGAGCTATCTCCGCATATCGACATTTGATATTAAAAAATTTTTCAGCACCTAAATCCGCTCCAAATCCTGCCTCTGTCACCACATAATCAGCAAGCTTTAAAGCCATTTTAGTCGCCATCACTGAGTTGCAACCATGAGCAATATTTGCAAATGGACCTCCATGAATAAGAGCAGGCGTATTTTCTAACGTCTGAACAAGATTTGGCATAAGTGCATCTTTTAATAAAAGTGTCATCGCACCCACCGCATCTAAATCTCTTGCATATACCGGCTTATTATCATAAGTATAAGCCACTAACATACGTCCTAATCTCTCTTTTAAATCTTTCATATCCGTGGCAAGGCATAAAATCGCCATAATCTCTGATGCGACAGAAATATCAAAACCATCGCCTCTCATAACACCATTCCCCTTCTTTCCCATACCAATGGTGATATCTCTGAGACCACGGTCATTCATGTCAATTGCACGTCGCCACATAATATTCTTTGGATCTATCCCTAACTCATTTCCTTGATGCATATGATTATCTAAAAGTGCCGCTAGAAGATTATTAGCCGCTGTAACAGCATGTATATCCCCTGTAAAATGTAAATTGATATCCTCCATAGGAACGACTTGAGAATATCCCCCACCTGCTGCACCACCTTTGATACCAAAACAAGGTCCGAGTGATGGCTCTCTTAATGTTGTAAATGTTTTTTTACCAATCTTATTAAGCCCCATAGAAAGACCAACATTCATCGTTGTCTTTCCCTCTCCCGCTGATGTTGGGTTAATAGCAGTTACTAAAATCAGCTTTCCATCATCATTATCCTTTAATTTATCCATAACATTTAAATGTATTTTCGCCTTATATTTTCCATATAATTCAATATCATCTTCTTGCAACCCTAATTCTTTCGCAATATCCAATATTGGTAGCATAGTTGCTTCTTGAGCTATTTGAACATCGGTTTTCATACTAAACTCCTCCCTACAAATCCAACATCTTCATTATTTTAAGTGCTGTATGCAGTCCATATCGATCTTCTTCATCATCCAAATTTTTACCCGTGATTTCTTGAATTCTATTCACTCGATAAAGCACGGTATTATAATGAGTAAATAATTTTTCAGACATTTTCTTTAAATTTCCATTCATCTCAAAATAATAAATCAATGATTTTATCAGTTCCGTATCTCGTCTTCTATCATAAACGACAAGAGGTTTTAAGGTTTCATCATAAAATGCTATTAATTCATCATATAAATCTTCATGACATAATAATTTATAAATACCAAGTTCATCAAAATCAACAACCAATTCATTACAATATGTTTGAGCGGCACACAGCGCTCTTTTAGAATCCATATATGAACGTAACACCTTATCAATACTATCGTATACTCTTCCAATTCCTATATTATATGGAAGTTTATATGTTTTATTATACATCATATTTTGAATATCATCCGTAATTTTTTCTATTATTGCCTTATAATCATCGGCACGTTTCCACATAAATAAAATATTAATTTGATAACCATTTTTAATAACTATTACATTATTATGTGCTCGATTACAAATCAAATCAATCATATAAGTAGATTGAACCATAAGAGCATTATACACATCTGTTGCTCTATTTTCAAACTCTTGTTTTTGATATTCAATAGTAACAACACTGTACCTACTATATATCTCCAAATTGAAATCAGCCACCATACCAATCGCTTTTCGACGACAACTCTCATGTGATGAAATTAAATTTAAAAAGAAATTTTCTTTATGTTTATTGGCAAATTCAAAAGAAGATATTTTCTTTAACATATCCATAGAAATTAGATTGGACAATATAGTAAGACTCATAACTTCGAGTTCATTAATCTTATGAAATACACCATACATTATAAGATGTCCATAAATATTATTATTAATGATAACAGGTACAGCAATTCTATCCATATCCATACCATTAATACTAACCGTCATGATATTAGAATTCATAATGTCATCATTTTTTAAATCTTCTGCCTTTATAGAATTTACATCCTCTAACATAAATTCAAATAAGGATTTTATCTTAGGTATATTAATAACTCTTACCGAACGACATTGATTAAAATGATAATCTTTTAAAAATATTTGATTGCCTAATGTATTTCCTATTTCAACTAAGATATTATTAATACCACCGCCGTTGGAAATAATCTTCATATTTTTTTTATACAATTCTTCCAACATATTGATACTAATAACTGGATTGCTTTCAACAGATGAATTTTTTACTACAGACGTTGATTCCATAACCAAATAATCTTGTATATCTTCGCTTATTTTGTTAGAGATGGATACAAATATCTTAGATAAATTAATATCACTAGCTATTGCTAAAACAGAAAGTGGATAAATGTCTAATAACTGAACAAATTTCATTCCATCTTTACTAAACCAATTTTCCCCTTGTATCCCTAATAGAGAAATATGTTTATTAGCTAAATTTTGTAATAATGCTGTCTGCTGCTTATCAGATAAGGTACTAATGAAATATGAAGTAGTAAGTACAAAATCACCAGTAGCACATTGATCAACTTGGGTAGGATCAGCTATAATAACCACTTTTTTAACCAAACTCTTATCCCCATCATTCATACAAAGCCACCTACTAGATCGCATATACTCTGTATTAAGCACATCATTTATCGATATACCCTTAAATTTTTTCAAACTTACACCCCCATACGCATTATTAATAATCACCCTGTGCATGCATGGCTTCTGCCACTCGTAAAAATCCTGCAATATTGGCACCAGAGATTAAATCATATCCCATATTATATTCCTGTGCTGCTTTCATGGAACTATTATGAATCCCCTTCATTATAGAACGAAGTTTTTCATCTACTTCTTCTTCAGACCAGTATAGGCGCATAGAATTTTGTGTCATTTCTAAGAGTGAAACCGATACACCACCAGCATTTGCAGCCTTTGCAGGACCGATAATGACACCATTATCTTTAAGATAAGAAATAGCTTCTCCAGTAGTAGGCATATTAGCACCTTCACATAGATACTTAACGCCGTTTGTAACTAAATTTTTAGCATCGGTAATATCTAATTCATTTTGCGTAGCACATGGTATTGCTATATCTACTGGTACTTCCCAAGGACGACGTCCCTCAAAAAATTCCACACCGAACTTATCCGCATAATCTTTAACCACATCTCTCCTAGATAGACGCATACTTCTGATATAATCTATTTTTTCATTGGTATTAACACCTTCTGGATCATATATAAAACCATCAGGACCTGATAATGTTACCACTTTACCACCAAGATCACGTACTTTTTGGCATACTCCCCAAGCAACATTACCAAATCCTGAAACGGAAATAATTTTATCTTTAAAATCAGTACCCTCATGATGTAACATTTGCTCACAAAAATACCCTACCCCATATCCAGTAGCTTCAGGTCGAATTAAAGATCCACCATATGAATAATGCTTGCCAGTCAATACCCCATTTTCAAAAGCACCTTTAATTCTTCGATACTGACCAAACATATAACCTATTTCACGCTTTCCAACACCTATATCACCAGCGGGAACGTCCACACTAGGACCAATATGTCGATAAAGTTCTGTCATATATGACTGACAAAATCTCATAATCTCAGCAGTTGATTTTCCAACTGGATCAAAATTAGAACCACCTTTTCCACCACCCATGGGTAGCCCCGTCAGTGAATTCTTAAATATTTGCTCAAAACCTAAAAACTTTACTACACCTAAATTAACAGATCTATGAAATCTAATGCCACCTTTATAAGGACCTAGCACACCACTAAATTGCACTCGATATCCCCTATTAACATGATGTTTACCTTGATCATCCACCCATGGAACCCTAAATAGTATCTGCCTTTCAGGTTCTGCGAGTCTTTCCAAAATATTATATTCTCTAAACATTGGATTTCGCTCAAAAACAGGCAATAACGAATGAAACACTTCACTTACAGCTTGTAAAAATATAGGTTGCTCTGGATCCCTAGATTGAACCTTTTCAAGCACATCTTGAATATAGGCTTTCATATTTTACCTCCATATTAACTGTCAAATTTAATAAGTGCCTATATTGAGTATATCATTACTATTTTACTGTGTAAATGAGAACAATAAAAATCACCTATTTTAAGGAAAAAATATAGCTCCTCTATCATTTATGAAATTGTCAATAATCGTATCTATCGTATATCTGCTCTGTCTTCATTCTTGCCCACATACTTTCACATCTTGCGTTATCGTGACATCTCCCACCATCACTATTCATACTCTG
>PDWI01002408.1_pt1 | contig 28147 bp, 32 predicted proteins | sample 1430891 | NCBI WGS metagenome assembly PDWI01 (sample SAMN01162508, study PRJNA174530) | Oral metagenome, whole genome shotgun sequencing project. | biome: Marine environment; feature: Marine mammal; material: Swab sample of the gingival sulcus; isolation source: swab sample of gingival sulcus... | reverse complement strand
TCATAATATCTTTTTTTACTCATGTTCGACTCCTTATTCTTTATTATTTATTTTAATTCCTTCTTGAATAAGTGTCAACTATTATTATACTACATCATAATTTATATATAATTAAATCAAGATTTGACATTTAAAATTAATATAAAGCAGGAGAAAAACAGATGAGAATAGGAATGTTAATTGCCGTCGAAATTAAAGCTTTTATGGAACAATATAAACAAAAATACAGCAAACAAACACTTTATAATTTTGATATATACACAGTCAGCGAGGATAAGACTGAAATTATTGCTATTCATTCAAAAGCGGGACAATCTTTTGCAGCAGCAGCAACTATGCTTTTAATCAATCAATTTAAAGTTGATATTATTATTAACTACGGCATAGTTGGAGCGTTAAAAGAACATATCAAAACGATGCAAACCTGTCTTGTTAAACAAGTTGTCAATTATGATTTTGATACATCAGAAGTGGATAATATCGAAGTTGGTAGACATTTAGAATATGATAGTATTTATATTCAAACTAATAAAAATTTAATAGATTTAGCATTGAAAATTAAACCTGATTTGCCTCAATTAACGATTGCATCAGGCAATAAATTCATATCATCGCCAACAGAAAAACAACTAATAGGCGAAAAATTTAATGCTGATATTTGTGATATGGAAGCAGCAGGTATCATTTTAATTGCTGATAGAGCAAATATTCCTTGCCTGATGATTAAAACGATTTCTGATAGTCTTATGGGAACAGCAGATGAATTCCGTAAAAGTTTCCAAGATAGTAGTAATCTTTGTATGCAAATAACAAAGGAAATCATTAAAAATTTAGAAAATGATCTCCCATTATAAACACAAACTATAAGATACCTACAGGCTGAAAATCTCTGTATGATAATGTGAAAAAAGTTTGTATAAAAATCGTTAACGATTGTCAGTAATGATGCTTTAAACAAATATCACAATATTACTTTCTCGCAACCATTTAGGCGAACAACTCACGAAGTTAAGCTTAATCCACTGCTTTGGCGACGATAAGAAACTTAGCTTAGAACTTCTTTAGAAGTTCTAAGTTTAGTGACTTACAAGCAAAAGTAGTTAGTAAGCTTAACGAAGTAGCCGGTTGCGAAAAGTAATTTTGTGAATTTAATTAAAAAAAGCATTATTACGTTTCAATCGTAAATAAATAAAACACATCATTTCACTACTTAGTTTAACCATTATACAAACTACATATACTGATTACTTTATATAACACGGGTTAAGATACCCCGCGTAAAATTATCGCGTCGCTCATCACTATTTAGTTCACGAAAAAAACAAGCCGTTTTATAGGCTTGTTTTGAGCTTGAATATTTTTAATGTCTAGCGCTATAATTTGGTGATTCTTTTGTGATAGTAATATCGTGTGGGTGAGATTCTTTAAGTCCTGCCCCTGTAATACGAACGAATTTGCCGTTTTTGCGCAGTTCTTCTATACTCGCTGTACCGCAGTAACCCATACCTGATTTTAAACCACCGATTAGTTGATAGACGTTTTCGGCGATTGTTCCGCGGAATGGTACTCTACCTTCAACGCCTTCTGGCACGAATTTTTTAGTATCATTTTGGAAATATCTATCTTTTGAACCTGCCTCCATTGCGCCTTGTGAACCCATACCCCTATAAATTTTAAAGGAACGACCTTGATAGATGACGAGTTCGCCTGGTGCCTCTTCTGTTCCTGCGAAAAGCGAACCAATCATAATGGTGCTAGCACCAGCTGCTATTGCTTTTGGCAAATCACCAGAGTATTTAATACCGCCGTCGGCAATTACTGGAATATCGTATTTATCTGCCATTTTTGCGCATTCATAAACGGCTGTTAATTGCGGCATACCAATACCCGCAACAACACGCGTCGTACAAATCGAACCAGGTCCTATACCAACTTTCACACAATCTGCGCCCGCTTTGATTAAGTCTTCTGTCGCTTCAGCCGTTGCAACATTACCTGCAATTAACTGAATTTCTGGAAATAGGCTTTTTAATTTTTTAACGGCATTTAAAATGTTTTGCGAGTGTCCATGTGCCGAATCTAAAACGATGACATCAACACCAGCTTTAACGAGCGCTGTCACTCGTTCTTCCATATCGCTGCCGATACCAACTGCCGCTCCGACTAACAATCTCCCTTTATCATCTGTCGCTCTATTAGGATAAACGATAATTTTTTCTATATCTTTTATGGTAATTAAACCTTTTAGAATGCCTTCCTCATCTACCAATGGCAATTTTTCGATTTTATGTTTTCTTAAAATAAGTTCAGCTTCTTTTAAGGTCGTACTAGCACTTCCCGTAATCAAATTATCCTTTGTCATCACATCGTCGATTTTTTTATCTAAATCGCCTTCAAAACGAATATCCCTGTTCGTGATAATACCGATTAATTTTTTATTATCGTCGACGATTGGCACACCTGAAATACGGTAGCGCGCCATTAATTCATTTGCCTCCGCTACGCTATGCTCTTTGGACAAATAAAAAGGGTCAACGATAACACCGTGCTCACAGCGTTTAACCTTATCAACTTCCAATGCCTGATCTGCAATTGGCATATTTTTATGTATAATACCGATACCACCCTCACGCGCCATAGCAATAGCGAGTTTTGCTTCAGTAACAGTATCCATACCAGCACTCATTAACGGAATATTAAGTGAAATTTTTTGGGTAAGTCTTGTTTTTAAATCTACTTGATTGGGCAAAACATCGGATTTTTGTGGAATTAAAAGCACATCATCATAAGTTAAACCCTCTAAAATTACTTTATCTTGCATATTCTTACCTCCTATATTTACACACTTAATTTGATTTGTTCTATTTTATACCATAATAACAAAATTGTAAAGAATATTTAGCGAATAATTTATTCTAATTTTTATTCTTGTTAGAAATCTATAATTTGTGGTATAATTTTAAAAAGGGGTAAAATAATTTTATATATAATTATACGATTTACCACTTTTCCTTACTAAACGAAAGGAGTATATTATGAAAGTAATCATTACTGGAAAAAATTTACAAGTTAAAGAGGATTTAAAAAATGTAATTGAGCAAAAACTTAGCAAATACGACAAATACTTCCACAGCGAAATTGAAGCGCACGCTACGCTAAGCCATATCAGGACAGAGCAAATTGTCGAAATTACAATTCCTCTTAAAAATGGTGTAACACTCAGAGCAGAAGAGTCTTCCGACTCTATGACCAAATCAATTGAAGTTGCAGTTGATAAAATTGCTCGCCAAATGCGTAAGCACAAAACAGCATTAGAAAAGCGCTATCGCGATACTAGTAGTATCCGCTTTGAAGATATACCAGAATTAGAAATTGAAGATGATAATGAAAAAATTGAAATCGTCAAATCAAAGCGTTTTGCTATTAAACCTATGGATCCAGAAGAGGCAGTACTACAAATGCAAATGCTAAACCACAGCTTTTTCGTTTTCTTAAATGCTGAAACTAATGAAGTAAATGTAGTTTACGCAAGAAAAAATGGCAAATTTGGTTTAATCGAACCTTATTTATAATATAGAGGATAAAATATGGAACCTAATACTAATATTTCAAAAGAAATGAAGGATTTAATTCAAGAAGTATTTGCAAAGAAAAATTGGGCAGTGGTTGGTGCTCATCCAAATGAAGAAAAATTCGGCAATAAAATTTATAAGAAATTAATGAATCAAGGCTTTAATGTTTTTCTAGTCAATCCAAAACATAAGGAAATTGATAACATAAAAACTTATAGCTCTATCAAGGATATTGATGATACTGTCGATTGCATCAGTATGGTTGTCAATCCAACATTAGCTAGGGTTGCCGTTGAAGAGGCAATTGAAAAACAAATCAACTATATTTGGTTTCAACCGCACACTTATGATGATGAATTGATTAAATTCGCCGAAGATAATGGTATTAAAACCATACACGGTACTTGCGTACTATTGAATTAGAGTTTATAGGCTATCGCGTTAGATGACAATCTAAATCGATAGCCTTTTATCTATTGTTGCTCTAAATAATCTACTATCCACTTTGTCGGCTCATCGATAATTGTTTCATTATCCGTTAAATCAATATTTTTATTTTCAATCATTTTCCACTCGCCTTGCTGATAATCTCTAACTCTTAATAGAACTTTTTTATCATCAGTTGGGTCTAATATTTCTTCTACTGCGCGCTGACAAGTTAATTTACCATCAACGTAGCGATAAAGATAATAAAGCGACAAATAGCCATTATCAATTTTTGTCAGCCAACGACTAACGATTACTTGTTCTTTTGAATAAATTATTTCTGAAGAAAGGGCTGCCATTATTGAATTTTCTGAATAGTTTTCAGCAAATTCTATGCCCTTGACAAAGCGCTTGGCATTCTTATCCCAACGCCAAAAACTCGATTTGCTATGTAATTCTTCATAATACAGTGGACAAATAATATCCAAATACCCATCAAAATTAAAATCCACTACTTTGATGCGAGGCACGACTATTCCCCCCCGCTCTGCTATTAACTGAATTGGCGAAAACAGCTCATCTGTCTGGTAAATAGCAAGTTTTAACTGCTTGCTATTTTTATCAATACTACATTCTATCACAGAGGTCTGCGGTTCAAAATTATTAGTAAGAACATAATAGCTTGTTTCCTTATCATCTGTTTCTTCAAATGGACTAAATAAATAGCGCTTATATCTCAGCCAAAGTTCATTATCCTGTAAACGCTCAACTGCGTTTTGCCAGTTTTTAACATCGCTCCATTCACCATTTCTCAATTCTTTATAGGTGATTGTATAATTGTCAAATGCTGTGCTTTGGCTATTATCCGCGACTGCCTCTAATTCTCTCACTTTGATTAATTTATTGTCAAAATATCTATAAGCACTATAAATGAGTTTGTCAGCACTTTCATTTTTAGTATATATGCTTAGGTCAGACACATTATAAATAGGATTGTAAAGCACACTGAATTCTTTATTATAATCAAACTGTTTTGTTTGAGGATTGTAGAGATAAGAAATATTTTGATAATTATCAGCGTCTAGTTTTACTTTAACACAAATATCCGTAAATTCGTCAAAATTCACATCAATAAACTGTATATCGTTCACTTTAACGCTAAGTCCCAGCTCAGAAAAATCTATTGTTTGCAAAAGTTTGTTCCTGCCACTAGTCATACGTCCAAAAAATACAATACCAACCGTGCGTTCATTATCTTCATAAAGTAATATCTCTTTTATTGTATCACTATCATCAACTATCGCCCGCACATCATAATTCTTATCTTTATAATCCTCGACAATTGTTAGACCTTGATGCGTTATTGTAGATACAGAAATTCCCTGTTTCACTTTAATTTGAAAAGCCATAAATAGAAAGGAAACAATAGTTAAGCTAATAATTGTTGCAATAAAAAAATGTGGTTTTTTCATAATAGACCTCTATAAACTACTTTTAATGTTTGCTTTTATTACTAAAATTACTGGATGAAATAGCTTTGATAATAATCACTACTAAACATACTTGAAAGAAAATAAATAAAAAAGTAATACCAAATGAAATCGTCCCAATAATAATAGTTACCAATAATAATAAGATTTTTTTAGTATCTATCTTCATTTTAATAGTCCTTTTATACTGAGCGAAACAAAACAAGGAAAGACCTAAGATCTCACGTCGACTTCGCAAGGCTTAAGATTCCTACGGGCTAAAGCCCTCTGAATGACAAACCTTGCTTCATTCCACTCAATAACAACGTGGGAAAAATTATCACATTATTTTTTATTCCATCTCTTAACCATTCTATTTTGTAATTGTATAATATCATCTTCTATCTCAACTTTTAATTGATAATGATTCTCGCTATTTCTTAAACTATTATCTGCCCGCTCATCATAAATATAAAATGAAATCACTACTTTACCATTATGATGAATATCAAAAATAAAAACGTCATAATACGTTGTTTGATAACGCTCAGATAAACTTATGATATTATTGCTTTCCTGATTTAATAGTTCATATTTATAATGCTCTTCATATAGACTTAAATGCGGTAGCTTTACTTTGATTTGCTCTGTTTCATCTAAATATTCACTAATTAACTCGGCATCGGGCTTTTTACTAACATTTATTATAATGACTATTATAAAAGTAATGAAAAAGAATAACAATATACGGAATAATTTATTTTTCATTGTATCCTCCATAATAATTACCACCCCAATAATACAATCAAAATGGGATTTAGCATTATTATCGCTATATAAAGGTCTTTTTGTCTTGTGGTATTTAATTTTCTAGTTTGTTTAGAAAGCAAAAGATAAATTGATAATAAGATTGAATGAACTAATAACCACAACAAAAAATCAATATAATTATAGTATATTTCGCCATTGATATACTGTGTATAAATCATTACAGCGGTATAACCAACATACGATGACCATAGTGCATAAACTATTTTCAACTGATTAAGTTCTCTATACGGTTTATAAACTATATAAGTCGCCAATAAGGCAATAATTCCGATTACTATACTTTTAAACACTGTCGTAAATCACTACTCCTATCATACGTAGTCTTTAGGTTATATATGCTTTAATTTATTGAGCAAAAAATTATAAACGCAATAGCAAAAAGAACAGTACTAATAATTTTCGGAAAATAAATTTTTTTATATCTATAATAAAAATATATATCATTAATTATATAATCAACAAATAATACAGCAAAAACTAGTATGGTAAAAGGGAACTTATTTGTAATCTTATCAATAAAATATATCCTGTAAAGATTTTTGACTGAATATATGTATAATAATATAATTAATACTATCGATATTATTGTTAATGTTATATGGAATTTTGATTTTGTATATGCTCTATATTCTTCTTCATTCGCCTTAAAATCTAGATTAAACATTTTTCACTCCAATATCTCGCTCAAATTTTGATAAAAAACAGGAGAAAATTCTATTACATTACCATTATACACTAGCACAAATAAATTTCCATTAACATCATAGGAATACTTGCTTTTATTTTCTACTTTATGTAAATTTAATTTTAAACGCTACTTATTATTTTGATAAAAATATAATTCTATATCAGCTTTTTGGCTAAATCTTTTTACAATATCTATTACGCTTTGATGTTCTGAAAAAACACCATAATCCCCAGAAAATAGTTTATCTATTTCTACTGATGTCGTTTTATCTGCGCTTTTAATTACCACTGTATCTGAATGAAAAGAATCTAAAAGATACATAGTTTCCATATCATAGCCAAAACGGATATTAAACAAAGAAACTAGACAAAGCAATACAAACACCCCATTCTGTTTGCTACTTCGTTTTTTCCACTCTAAGAAAATATATAGAATAAACAATATAGCAATCACTAAATAATGAACGATAGGCATAACTAATATTTGTTTTATCATAAGAATCCCTTTTTAATCGTCAAAATTTCTACCACAAATCTTACAACAAGGTTTTTCTTTTAAAAAAGCTTTGACAGGTCTACTGTATTTATCACAATATGGACAATAAGAAAATTTTATAATCGATACGAAAGCGTACATATATATAATTATCGTTAAATAACATATTAAGGTGGGTAATTCAAAAATTACACAAATTATTCCTATACACGATGTTATAATAAATAAAAAATATATAAAAGTCATTTTATCTGTATATTTCATAAATATAATCCGTCTATTATTCTTTATTATTAAAATCAACTATTGTTGCATTTCCTCTTAATTGCTCAATATAATTCTTAAAATATAATTCTTGATTAAGTTCACTTTTAGAATCAGGTCTATTCTCGAAAACTAAGGTTTTTAATTTTAATGTAGCAAGCGCAATTTCAGATACTTCTTTACTTTGTATTTTATATTCCTCTAAAGTCATATTAGTAAGCTTTAAATATTCATCAATTATTTTTTTTGTACCCTCATCTTGCTCTAATGCAGAAAATCGTTGATTATTAAACTCTTCCACCTCTTCATCTGTGCAAGTTATATTATATTTTTTTATTTCAGACCTAATATTGTGAATTTAATGATATAGCTTATTATCCGCGTTAAGATTACTACGTGAAATATTTTTACTTTTCTCTTAATAACAAAATATCATATTTAAGCTTTTTTGTCACATAAAAACGCTATTTTTGAAAAAAAAAATCAAAAAAATGCCCGTTTACCGATATAATTTGTTTACTAGTTTTGTGTGCAAGCTGCATACTAGTCGTTTTTTTGCCCATTTTCTATTGTAATTGATAGATTTAATTGATAGACTAAGTTTATAGTTATAATTTAAAAGAAAGGGGTATGAGATGAACAAGAAAAAATACGACTATCTTCCGCTTAGATATGATGTGACATTTAAAGGTTTTTTTGCCAAAGCTAGTAACAAGAAATTTTTATTAGCACTGTTAAACCAATACTTGAATTTAGATATAGCCGATGAATCGGCGATAGAATTATTGGCGACAGAATTACCACCAATTAACACTGATGATAAAATACCAAACTTAGATTTAAGAGTGAAATTAAAAAATGGCGAACAAATAAATGTAGAAATGCAACTTACTAGTAAAGATTATTTTTTAAAACGAATTTATTATTACAATACAAAACTTTACAGTGAACAATTAAAAAGCGGCGAAGATTATGGTAAGTTAAAAAGAACGATTAGTTTGACTTTTACGCTGTATGATGTATTTACGGAAGATAAAAAAGAAGAATATAAGAATTTAAGTTATGTGAATAATGTGTCCTTATATCACGCGGAGCGTTTAACACCGTTTATAGACGATGTAGCGTTATGTTTTGTTGAACTTAGCAGGTATCAACGATTGTTAGCAAAAAACAAAGTAGATAGAGATATTTGGGCGGATTTATTATTAGCGGATAGTGATGAAGAACTTTTTGAATTATCAGAAAGGAGCGATATAATGGCTGAGGCGGTTAGGGAATTGAAATACTTTTCAGAAGATGATGTCGCGAGATACTGGGCAGAAATGTATGAAAAAGCGGAGCGTGATAGACGCGCTGAGCTTTCTTATGCTATAAAAGAGGCGACAAAAAAAGCTAGAAAACTAGCTTTACTTGAAGGCGAAGAAAGAGAAAAACAAAAAATTGCGCTTAATTTATTAAAACAGGGCTTAGATATTACTATTATTAGTTCGACGACAAATCTCAGTTTAAATGAAATTACTAATTTACAAAAACAGCTACTAAATTAAATAGAAACAAATAAAAAAGTATTGGTATTAAGTGCCAATGCTTTTTATTTCTAATTAACCCATACGATTCCTGCGCTGCTATTCGTAAGGCTTAAGATTCCTACGGGCTAAAGCCCTCTGAATGACAATGCAAAAAATAAGAAATCTCAGCTAAGATCCCTACGTCGCCTACGGCTTCTCTGGATGACAGCTGAGATTAAAGCAATATGATAATCACATCATTTTTTTATCGGATTGGCGACAATCTGCCATTTTTTCAATGACTTTAGCGCTGATTTTTTTTAGTTCTTTGATTTGAGGATAGGTTTTTACGGATAATTCACTTAAATCGTCAATTCCAAGTTCTATTTTTAAATTACTAATGGTCTGTAGTAATTGTTCGTCAAGGCGCTCAATTTTTTGATTAAGCGCCTTTTTTTGTTCTGCTAATTTGACTAATTCTGTCTTAGAATTTGCCTTTTCAATTAGCTGATTGAGTTCTAAGTATTGATTTAGATAAGCGTATTTTTGCTGATTAATTTTGATTAAATTAAAAATTAAATCCACTCGTATAGTCCCTCTTTTTGCCATTTTACATAATCGATGGCATGGTAAGTAATAATGGTAGAAGCTCCAGCACGTTTAATTGCTGTTAGTTTTTCATGCACGAGTTTTACTTCATCAAGCCAACCTTCTTTTGCCGCAGCTTTTATCATAGAGTATTCTCCACTGACGTCATAAGCGACGATATGGCAATCGATAGTTTCTTTGATGTTTTGAATAATATCAAGATAAAATGTCGCTGGTTTTACGACGATAAAATCAGCACCTGCTCTGATGTCAATATTAACTGCTCTGCCCGCATCTCTTGGTGTAAGATAGTTCATCTGATAAGATTTTCTATCGCCAAATTGCGGTGACGAAAGAGCTGCTTCGCGGAAAGGCCCGTAAAGATTGGATGCATATTTTACGCTATACGACATAATCGGCACATAATGAAAGCCTTCTTCATCTAGTGCATTTCTAATATATTCTACTCTACCATCCATCATATCCGACGGCGCGACAATATCTGCTCCAGCACGTGCTAAGGAAAGCGCTAATTTTGCCAACACAGGTAATGTTTCATCGTTTAAAATTTCATTATCTTTAATCAAACCACAATGACCATGACTAGTATATTCACAAAGACAAACATCACCAATGACTAAAAGCGTAGGAAATTTCGCCTTAATCGCTCTAATTGCTCGTTGAATAATTCCATTATCGTCATAAGCACCGCTTCCGCATTCATCCTTGTGTTCTGGTACGCCAAAAAGCATGATGGTATTAATCCCTAATTCCACTACTTCTTCTAAAGCGATTAGTACCCTATCAATAGAATACTGGCAAATATTAGGCATAGCGCCAATAGGATTGGTAATGCCTTCCCCTTCGACAATAAAGAATGGCATTATCAAGTCTTTTGCCGTCACTTCTACTTCGGCAACTAGTTTTCGCATTTGTGGGGTTTGTCTTAGTCTTCTTAATCTACGCATTTTCTCACACTTTCTAAATATTTTTAGGGTTAACTGTTCACGTTTTCTAATACTTTGTCGACGACGCCTTTTATGGTATGTTTATCGGCTACAATTACATTGTTATAACCCGCTTTTTTTGCTGCTTCAGCGGTAAGTGGTCCAATACAAACGCAAGGTTTATCCGCCATTAAAGCTATCTTATGCTCTTCTAAAAAGGCAGAAAAATAACTCACAGTCGAGCCACTAGTAAAGGTAATAACATCAGCCGTTTCTACCTCTTCTGGTCGACGATTAAATTCACCCGCTGCAATTTCATATACTGTGAGTTCATCACAGTCGTAACCGTCAGCACTCAGTTTCTCTAACAAGCTTTCATCGGCAAAACCACCGCGAATACGCAAAATCTTATCGCCCTCTTGTAAATTATTCAATAATTCTTTGTAAAGTTCAGATGAATGATAACTCTTAGGAATTAAATCGGCAATAAAACCATAGTCTTGTAAAACCCTACGCGTGACGGTGCCAACTACTGCTATTTTGCAATTAGCAAGCAAGCGATAATCGACGCCCTGCTCTAATAATAGTTCAAAAAAGCTCTTCACACTATTGGCGCTAGTAAAAATCAACCAATTATAAATCGATATATTTTTTATTTTATTACAATCTTTTTCTTTAAGTTCAGAAGATACCGCCCTAATTGCTGGACATTCTAGGATGTTTGCGCCCAAATTTTCCAACTCTAAACGTAGTTCACTCGCCTGTACACGCGAACGCGTTACGATTACTTTTTTGCCAAGTAATGGTCTTTGTTTTTCTCGGTAAAAACTTTCAGCAAAACCGACGACATCACCAATAACAACAAGGGCTGGTGATTTTATCTGTTCGGCGAGAACTTTTTCCTCAATATCAGCTAAAGTCGCAATAACCTGTCGTTGATAGGGAAGAGTACCATTTTCTATCATCGCCACTGGTGTAGTAGATGCTTTTCCATTACTAGTTAAGCCTTCAACGATTTCACCCAAACTGGCAATGCTCATCAAAAACACTAAAGTACCTTTCAGCTTTGCCAATACAGAAAAATCAAAATGATCACTGAGTTTTCCGCTCTTAAAATGTCCAGTAAAAACGTGGAATGAACGCGCCATTTCTCTGTGGGTCAAAGGAATACCGCTATATGTAGGTGCTGCTAAGGCTGAACTGATTCCAGGAATGACTTCAAAATCAATACCCGCATCAATTAATGCCAATACTTCTTCGCCACCACGACCAAAGACAAAGGAATCGCCACCTTTTAGACGAACGACATGCTCGGCTTTCTTGGCTTGTTCAATCAATTTTTGGTTAATCTGTTCTTGTGTTAGCGAATGTTGCCCCGAACGTTTGCCGACATAGATCGCCTCCGCCTCTGCTGATATCATCGCAACAATTTCCGAACCAACTAAGCTATCATACAGGACAATGTCTGCATTTTCAATTAATTGTTTTGCTTTTAATGTTAATAGACCAACATCTCCTGGCCCTGCGCCGATTAAGTATACTTTTGCGCTCATTATTACTCCCTTATGGTTGATTTTTACCAAACCGTAAGATTCTCACGCTTCGCTCAGAATGACACGGTTTGGTAATTATATGTGAATTTCACTTTAAAACTCGCCTTTAAGATTCCTACGTCCTCGCTAAAGTTCGTCCTCTGAATGACAAAAGCGAGATTCCTATTCTCACAAGCTAAAGTTTTATGAATGACACGGTTTAGTTTTTTCCCTATTCCTTAATCACTTGCTTTCTACTAATTTTTTTAAATCAATAGCTAAGTCTTCGGCGATTTGTTCATAGTCGGCATAATCACCAATATGATCTTTTTTATAATACTGCATTGTTTCTACATCGCCATACAGTCCGAAGAGTTTAAGCGTATCATTTTCCACTTCCGCATGAGCTGCTATCGGCACAGAACAACTACCGTCTAAGGCTTTCAAAAAGGCACGTTCTACCAATGCCGCTTTTGCCGTCGGCAAATGATTAATGCTATTAAAGAGTTCTCTATAAACGGTATTTTTAGGAGCTTCTATACCTAGTGCCCCCTGCGCTACGGCTGGTAATAGTTCCGTAAAATCAAATATTTTTGTAATTCTATCTTCTAGCCCCAAACGGTGTAATCCCGCCGCTGCTAGTATTATCGCATCGTATTCGCCATTATCGAGTTTTCGCAGGCGTGTATTAACATTTCCGCGTAAAACCTTAATTTCTGCCTTTGGATATAATTTTCTTAGCTGAATTTCACGTCTAATACTACTAGTTCCTAAAACGGCATTTTCTGGCAAGTCGGCTAGACTTTTACCCACTGGCAAAATCAAAGCATCGTGTTTGTTTTCACGCTCAGGTATGGCGACAATTTCTGTATCACCCTCTAAGTCCGCTGGCATATCTTTTAAACTATGTACGGCAAAATCAATTTCGCCCTTTGCCATCGCATCTTGTAATTCCTTAATAAATAAACCCTTACCACCAATTTTATCCAATTTTTTATCGAGAATCTTATCGCCTAGTGTTTTAAACTGGATAATTTCAAAATCATAATCAGGGTACTGTTGCTTTAATAAAGAAATGACATATTTAGTTTGTGTCATTGCGAGTTCGCTATCGCGCGACCCTACTCTAATGCTTTTTCTTTTTTCCATTTTTTCCCTTTAAATTATTCAGTGCATCTGCCACGCTTTGTTTTAATAGTTTCTTCTTCTTCGCACTTTTTACATCACTCGCTAAAATTTGTTCGCGTTCAGCACTCAATTTTTTTAGTATATCCGCATCCATACCAGTAATTAAAGCTTTGATTTCTTTTAATAAATTTTTAGTTAAAATCGGTGATGCACCACCTGTCGTAATGGAGGCAACAAAACCATTTTCACTAACAATACCAGGCATAATAACACTTTCCTTATCGGGATTATCTGCCAAATTATAGAGAATAGCTGCCTCGCGAGCCTCAGCCGCTACTGCCTGATTAACTTCGCTGTTATCGGTTGCAATAACGACAAAAAAGAAATCACTTAAGTCGCCCTTACGATATTCTCTTTTTACAAAGGTAACTTTATTATCAATATTTTTAAATTTCTCTTTTAATTCTGGCGAAATCACGGTTACTTTCGCGCCAAAATCCAATAATTTTTGACAACGTTTTAAGCCGATTTTTCCACCACCGACTACTAAACACTGTTTATCTTCAAAATTAACATGAATAGGTAAATGCATAATATCCCCTTACTATTTTTTTAATAATAGTTATTTATAAAACTATATATTTTCACGCTAAGATTCCTCACATCGTGCTATTTTAATATAACAAAAATAAGTTTTATTATACCAAACCGTAAGATTCTCACGCTTCGCTCAGAATGACACGGTTTGGTAATTATTATCTCTTCGCGCTAATGCTTTCAATTAAATCGTCGATTTGATCGTAAACTAAATCGTATTCTATACCCTGTCTTTTGACGATAATAATCTTGCAACCGAGTTCTTTTGCCGCAGCGATTTTTTCAGCTGTACCACCCGTGCTCCCGCTATCTTTTGTTACAAAGATTTTGCCATCGACGTGTTTAATCGTTTCCTTATTGAATTCCTTAGAAAAAGGTCCTTGTACGGCGATGATATGCCCTGCATTAACACCAGCCTCTTCTGCCCTTAGTATCATTTTAGAAACGGGCAAAATCCGCGCATACACTCTCTCTTTGTAATCTTCAACGACTTCGCAAAATTTAAGTAAATGGTTACTGCCAATCGTCAAGAAAATATTTCCTTCTAATTGATTGCAAAGTTCTGCCGCTTGATAAAAATCGTCGACTATCGTCACGTCATCATCGGCAAACTCCGTCTGTTTACGCTCATAACGAAAATACTTAACTTCAGCTTGATGCGCCGCTTTCATGGCATTTTTTGATACTTCATAAGCATAAGGATGTGAACCGTCAACTATCGCTTCGAGTTCATTCTCTTTAATCAAATCAACCATCTGTTCGTCTGTTAATTTCGCTTTAATAACGTGGATATTTTTATCCATATTTAATAATAATTCCTCGCCGTAATCCGTGGTCACTGTCGCGATAAAATCAATTTTTTTCTCTAATAATTTCGCGGCGATATTACGTCCATCTTCTGTGCCACCGATTAACAGTACTTTAGAGACCGTATTTGTCATCATAACCCCTTGGTGTAATCATTTTACCGTCTAAAACTTGTGTTCTACTATTACCAATAACGACGGTTGAGAACATATTAATTTCTGAATCTAAGACTTTATCTAATCTAGTGATTTCAACTCTTTCGCCTTCACGCGTTGCTTTTGTCACAATGCCGACAGGTGTTTCTGGTGCTCTGTGTTTTAAGACCTGTTCCACTGCCTTGTTGATATTAGTTGGTCTACCCTTGCTCTTAGGATTGTAAAGGCAAATGACCATATCCGCCTCGGCGGCATTGGCAACTCTTTTTAAAATTAAATCAAACGGCGTCATCAAATCACTTAAGCTAATAATGGCAAAATCGTGCATTAATGGCGCACCGAGTACAGCAGCCGAGGCATTAGCAGCACTTACGCCAGCTATAGTAACGACTTCAACATCTGTACCAATAGCGATAGTATGCATTAAACCAGCCATACCATAAACACCAGAATCACCGCTACTAACTAAGGCAACTGTTTTACCTGTTTGGGCAATTTCTAGTGCCTCACGACATCGGTCGATTTCCTTTTTCATACCAGAGGCTATCATTTCTTTGCCCTCAAAATAAGGTGCAATTAGTTCTATGTAAACCTTATAACCGAGAATAACGTCACTCTCAGCGATAGCGTTTTCTGCTCTTCTTGTCATATCCTCGTAATTTCCAGGACCTATGCCAACAACATATACTTTTTTCATTTTTTCCTCTTATTCTTTGGTTGTAAGTAGTTAATCATAAGTTGTAAAATACTCACTTTCTATTTTGCTATGAACTTCCCGTTGGAAACTTTGTTTCCTTTGGTCAGTCGCGCTAGCGCGCTCAATGCCAAAATTATGAAAATTCAATTTAAATGCAAGCATTTAATCACTTTTTCATAATTTTGTCACTCATCTCTGTTTAGTTCGCGGAGATCCTCACGTCTTCGCTATCGCTCATCCTCAGGATGACACGGCTTATTACTCTATATTGCAATGCGAAAATATAACAATTTAGAAGCGATTGTCAGTAATAACTCTTTTAACAAATAGTACAAAAATATTTTCTCGCAAACATTAAAGCGACCGCGTAGCAAAGTTTAATCCATTGCTTTGGACGTCGATAAGTTGCTTTTGTTAAGGGTTCGTAGAACACTTAATATTAGCAACTTACAAGTCCAAGCAATTAGTAAACGTAGTGGAGCAGCCGTTTGCGAAAAGTATTTTTGTATGTTTCATTTTAAAAAGAGTTGTTGCGTTTCAATCGCAAATAAATGAAATACTTAAATACCCCACGTTAAGATACCTACGTCGCTACGCTCCTCTGTATGACAACGCGGGTCGACTGAATTGCTACATTTTTAGTTCTAATTTCTTTTCATACAATGCTAATGTAATACCGCCACATTTTGTTTTACCGACGATTTCTTTACTGTCATTGCCTGCCAGTAAATAAGCGCAAGGTGCGCTAACTGCTTTTACACCAATAGTCTGTTTGACAAACTCTGAGCCCGTAAATTGTTCTTCTATCGTCACGACTTCTTCTATGGTGAAAATCTTCAAGGGCATATTTTCGCTCTCACAATACTCGAGTAAGCCCTCTTCTTCTGCTTTGACTTCTATTGTTGCCATACTATAAATGGCTCTTTTATCAATCTTATGCTGTGCTAAAAACTGCTCGATTGCCAGTTCTATCTCCGCCTTAGTCTTGCCTTTACGACAACCAAAACCCAAGACCAATACTGGCGGAATTAAGGCTAAGCTCTTTTTCGCAAGCGCTATATAATCACTGCGATAAGTAATCAAAAGCCCGCTCTCATCTGTATGATAAGCTGCAAAATCAGCAATCTCTTCCATATTCGCTGGCAATGTACCCTTAATCGATAAATCGGAATAAAACTCTACATGTTCTTTATGTATCATTTTATCGCTAATATATTTAATATTGCCAATAAAATCGATTATTAGACCATTACGTTTGGCAAAATTATCAAAAGCAATCACATCGTTAACATCTGTTGATGTCGTAATCACAGGGTTGGCATCTAATTGACTTGCCAAAAACTGTGTTAATTCATTAGCCCCGCCAAGATGTCCCGACAGTAAGCTAATGACATTATTCGCTTTTTCATCCATTACGACAATCGCTGGATCACTATCTTTAGAAATAATCAATGGCGCTAAGGTTCTAACAACAATTCCCGTCGCCATGATAAAAATAATGCCTTGATATTGATGGAAAGCCTCATTGACTAAAGACTTAAAATTGCCTTCGATTAAGGTCAAATTAATATTATCAAGCTGACGCGGTTGCCTCTTAATAAAAATATCCCAGCCGTTTCGTTCGGCTAAGGTCAAGGCCAAATCACAACCATTTTCCGTTAAGGCAAAAACTGCTGTCTTCACGCTTTCGCTTCCCTAAATTCGTGGGTAAAATGCTTATCATAAAGTTTTGACAACTCGTAATCATCGCCAAGTGTATTACTGACGACGATTAATGCCGTTTTGGTAATCCCCGCTTTTTTCACTTCTTCAGCGACGGTAGAAAGTTTAGCTCTAACGATTTTTTGATCTTCCCACGTTGCCTTATATACGACGGCAACTGGCGTTTCTGGATCATAGCCCTGCATTAATTCTTCTGCCAAATCCGCTATCATGCCAACACTAAGAAAAATAATCATTGTCGCCTTATGCGTCGCAAGTTTTGCTATCGATTCACGTTCTGGCACTGGGGTTCTACCAGCCATACGCGTTAGAATAACGGTCTGCGTAACATTAGGGAGCGTATACTCGGCTTTCAAGGCACTAGCTACGCCTAAAAATGAACTTACGCCTGGGATATACTCATATTCTATACCAAGTTTATCCAAGCGGTCAAATTGTTCTCTAATTGCCCCGTAAATCGATGGGTCACCCGTATGCACGCGCGCAAGCATCAAACCTTTCGATTCCGCCAATTCCATCTCTGCAATAACTTCATCCAAATCCATTGTTGCGCTATTTAAAATCTTGGCATCTTTTTTAGCATCTTTTAATACTTCTGGATTGACTAATGAACCAGCATAAATAATCACATCTGCCTGATCAATTAGACGCTTGCCCTTAAGTGTCAATAGCTCAGGATTTCCTGGCCCTGCACCAATAAAATAAATCACTTTAAGCCTCCTTTTTTAATCAGCATTGTCGTGAAATAACCAAATTTTTCATCTCTTAATTCACTTAAATCATCAAAAATTTGTTGGTTTTCCATCGTTGCATTACTAACCATCAAACTATTCTCTAGCAAATTTTTCGCCTTTAAAATATCGTAAATCGCACTGAATTTTATGCCCGCCTTCATTATGATTATCGTATCAAATAAATCGATTATCTGCGGTAAGTTATCAAAATCTTCTATCCCAGAAACGACACAAAAACGCTCTTTATCTTCGACAATTCTATTACCCGTAACAGCTGAAAAAGCGGTAAATGAACTGACTGCTGGCACGATTTCTGCTTTAAATCCCGCCTGATTAATCATATCATCTAAATACATATAAGTGCAGAAAATGGTAGGGTCGCCAAGTGTTAAATAGACTAACGTTTTACCCTCGTTTAGCATTCTTACCATATCTTCTGCGGCTGCTTGCCACGCTTTTTGCTTGACAGCTAAGTCGTTTACCATAGGAAAAACATAACGCTTGACTTTAGCATCGTCTTCTATATAAGGAAGAGCGATTTCTTCGGCAACGCTCGCCCTGTCTTTGTTTGTTCGCGGTACAACGATGACATCAGCAGATTTAATTAAATTAATTGCTTTGACTGTCACAAGTTCGCTATCGCCTGGTCCAACTCCTAATACATATAATTTTGACATTTTATCCTCTTATTCTGTGTTTAATTGTAATTATTCATCCTAGTAATAAAAGCCGTGTCATTATGAGGCGGAGCGCCAGTGACAACGTAATAATCTTACGGCTTTTTCATTAAACCCGCGTTAAGATACCTACGTCACTACGTTCCTCTGTATGACAACGCGGGGGAACTCTCCTCTGAATGACAAAGGCGAGATATTTTTACTTTACTTTATAATCTGCACTGATGATGTAAATCGGGTTGTTCGCCTCCATTAGATGTTTTCTACCAACTTTACGTCCACGTGCAATGTTCAAACTCACTATTTCATTATTAATAAAATTGAATTGTTGTAATGCCGACAATGCCTCTGTCACGGTTTCGACGGTAATTGCACTGATAACTATTCTAAAATCATTGTCTTTCTCCACTAACCACTCGACAATTTCTGCCATATTACCAGCCGAACCGCCAATAAACACTCTATCAGGTGCTGGCATTTCTGCCTCAACGGCAGGCGCAAGGGCATGTATTACTTCTATATTATAAAGACCAAAGTGCGCCTTATTTTTTTCAATTAACTCCACTGCCTCTGGTTTTCTTTCAATCGCATAAACCATACCGCCAACGGCATGAAGTGCACATTCTATCGTCACAGAACCAGAACCCGCCCCGACATCATAGACAATTTCCTCGCCTCTAATATCGAGTTTTGTCATAATATAACCCCTGATTTCCGCCTTTGTCATCGGTACTTTCGCTCTAAGAAAAGCACTATCTTCTATGCCATAGGCTGGAATATCGCTAAGTTTAAGTGGATTGGGGTTATAGACAAAAAGCATGCTGAGGTGATCAAATTCCATTTCAGCAATTTCTTCCAAACTTCCCTTCACTATACGCTGATGCGGATAAGATAAATTTTCACCTACGCTCAGCTCTAAACCGCTAAGTCCTCTCGCCATCAAGCGTTTTGCAATTGCCGCTGGCGACTGTTTTTTATCCGTAAAGACGATGGTTTTAGCATTAGCAGCAATGTCGCGAATTAGAAATTCTGCCTCTCTGCCGTGCGTACTCTTAATCACTACATCATGCCAAGAAACGCCAAGCTGTGACATAAAATAAGTGTACGCGCTAATGCCCGCTATTGTTTCTATCATTTCATCATCATAATTTCTATGTATATATTGAGCAATACTATAAAGCCCTGGATCACCAGATGCTACTATAATGACATTATCTTCTTGTAGTTTGGTATCAATAAAGGCTTTCATTCTATCTAGTTCAGCATTAATAACACAAGTTTCCTTGCCTTCACCATAAAGTTCTAAATGTCTTTTTCCGCCGACTAAAAACTTAGCTTCTCGAATGACTTTTTCCGCTCTAAGAACGATTAAATCTTCTGCTCCAGGTCCAATACCAACAATAATTATTTTATTTTTCACGCTTAAGTTCCTCCAACATCGCCGCTACCTTATCACATTCAGCAAGGGCTGTATCTTTACCACCAAAAACTATCGATGCCACTTCAAGTTTGCCAAAAGTATATTGTTCACATTTCTCACTACATAAATTGGCTATCCGTTGATATACATCTTGGTATCCCGCCTCATCAACAACTTTACGCGCACCATCCGTCGTGTTACATGCCCAAATATCATCTAATAATTCTTTTGGTGCTCCAAGCATTGCCAAATGATAAATCATGATTTCTATACGCGCATCGGCAGTTGAACTATGGGTATTAAAAATACCACCACTCACTTTAATCAGCTTACCTAAATGACCAATAAATAAAATCTTCTTAATGTCATACTCTGTACATTTGCGCAAAAAATAGCCCACGAAGTTGCTAATTTTAACAACCTTTTCCTGAGCAATTCCCAATTTATCAAAAGCAAAATTTTCGCCATAATTGCCAAATACTAAACAAGCCGTGCTATGTCCACGCGCTCTAACAACAGAAATTTCCTGTTCTATTGAATCGCGCCACGCTTCTTCTGACATAGGCTTAACTATACCAGTAGTACCAACAATAGAAAGACCGCCAATAATACCAAGTCTTGGATTATAGGTTTCTTTAGCGACTTCTTCCCCGCCAGGAATGCTAAAACACAAGTCTAGTCCTTCCCCTTCTGGTAAAAGTCTGCCAACATTTTCTCTAATCATCTGTTGCGGTACAGGATTGATTGCCGGTTTACCAATTTCTACTTTCAGCCCTGGCGCTGTAACCGTACCGACACCTTCACCTGCCGAAATATGTATGCCTGCTTCCTCGCTTCTACTTACACGACAATATATTTTCAATCCATGCGTTACGTCAGGGTCATCACCGCCATCTTTGACGACGGCACAACTGACATAATCATTACCCTTATCAATATCAATAACTTCTAAATCTACCATTTCACCCGAAGGCAAAGAAACTGCTATTAATTCAGTAAAACTATTATTCAATAACATATCAGCGGCCGCTGTTGCCGCCGCTGTTGCCGTTGTTCCAGTAGTAAAGCCGTAACGATACTTTTTGCCCCCTACTACTCGATATTTTTTCATTTTATTTCAAATCCATATAAAGAATAGCATTGACAATTGCAGCAGCAATATTACTACCACCTTTGCGACCATCAATTATAATATATGGAACATTCATCTTTTTAAGCATCTCTTTTGATTCAATGACATTAACAAAACCAACTGGTGCGCCAATAACTAAATCAGGTCTTGCTTCACCAGCCTCTATATGTTCACATAATCGTATTAATGCCGTTGGTGCATTACCAATAGCAAAAATTTTAATACGCTCATCTTTAACCGCTTTTTCCATGGCAACAGTCGAACGCGTAACACCACGTTCTCTCGCCAATTTCGCAACGTCTTCATCGGCAATATAACACTCCACACCACCACCTAAATTGGCGATAATGCGTTTATTAATGCCCGCTTTAACCATCGATGTATCAGTATAAATATACGCACCTTCGTTCAATGCTTTTTTTGCACCTCTAACGGCACCTTCACTGGCGATAACTAAATCAGCAAACTCAAAATCTGCCGTCGTATGAATAACGCGCTTAACAATTAATTCTAAATCATTATCAAAGGTTCTATCACCTAAGATTTCAGAAAGAATACGAAAACTCTCTGCTTCAATTGGATGTTGATTAATACTATTCATATTAGTTGACATTCTAAACTCCTCTATCTAGTGTTATAATCTATTTGATAAGTCTTTGTATGCCCCCGCTATGCTATGCTTTAAATTATCAACTTTATTATCGTTTTTTAGCTTTGTATAAAGTTTGGTGATACGCGGAATCGTTAAACCTGATTCCACTAATAAATCTTCTTTACTCAACACATCTTCTGGTAAACCATCAAAAACATTAGTGCCATCTTTCAAAACGTAAATATAATCGGCGATTTCTGGAACCAAGTCCATATTATGCGTCGCTATAATAACAGTCAATCCTAAAGTCTTTTGCAAATCATCAATCAATCCGAGTAATTGAACGATTCCGCGTGGGTCAAGTCCAGCCGTTGGCTCATCTAAAATCATTAATTGTGGTTTCATTACAAGAACACCCGCAATTGCCACTTTTTTTTTCTGACCATAGCTAAGAGCATGAGTCGGCTTTTCCTTTAAATGACTAATACCCGTTTTTTCCATTGCTTCATCAACTAATTTTCTAACTTCATCTTCTGGTAATCCTAAATTGAAGGCACCAAAAGAAATATCTTGCTGTACACTAGCTGAAAACAGTTGATCGTCAGGGTCTTGAAATACAATACCAATATTTTTTTTCAGTGCAATAATTCCTTCTTTACTATAATTATAATCTTTATCTCTAAAACTCAAAACACCTGATTTCGGTTTTAAAATGCCATTCATATTTAAAAATAAAGTAGATTTTCCTGCACCGTTTGCTCCCAATAAAACCGTTGTCTGTCCTTCTTTTAAATCTAAAGATAGATTATGAAGGGCAACCGTTCCATCAGGATAATTATAGCACAAATTGTCAACTTTTAAAATTGTTTTATTTTTTACATCCATAAATACACCCACATTGCTAGTAATATCGCATTAAAAACCATAACAATAGCAAATAAATCATAGCGCATTTTATAATTTAAAGATAAGACTTTAATATCACCATTATAGCCACGCGCTTCTAATGCGTTATAAAGTTTAGATGTTCGTTTAATACTGCGAATAAAAAGCGTAGAAACCAAAACACCAAAAGGTTCTAAACTACTGCGGAAAGTTTGATAACCCAATCTCGCTGTTTGAGCAATTCGCATTTTTTCTGCCATATCGGAAACGACAAAAATCAAGCGATAAATCATTAACATTAAAGTTACAATACTATTAGGTAAATGCATCTTACCTAATCCCTCACACAAATCAATAATCGGTGTGGTAAGAGCCAACATATACATCGTATTAGCTGCCGCCATTGCTGTAATTGCAACAGTTATACCGCGATAAATTCCTTCGATAGTAATACTAGCAAATCCCCAAAAGTTAAGCAAAACATGAGCGCTGGCACTTGGCATGCCAAATTCAATAATAATAGTGATAACGCTAAGGGCAATAAATGACAATGGCACCGCCATTAATTTATAAAAACTCTTAGGCTTAACTTTTAAGAAAAATATTGCCACCAAAAAGGTGGCAATATAGACTATCGTCGAAATCACAATATGATAACAAAAAATCGTCATAGATAATGTTATCAACACAGCAAATAACTTAATATTTGGGTGCGCTAATCGCAAAGGCGATGTATAGCTATAGGATTCGATATTTTCCATCAGGCAGTCTTTCCACTAGAACCTTGTTCTCTGCCTGTTTTTCTACCTTTAAGGTATCCGATTGAATAGAAAATGATAGCTGAACCAAAAGCTGCTTGTAACGAGAAAAGCATACTTTCAATTTCGCCACTAGGAAGTTCGATTGGACTTTCAGCCCAAATTTCATAATCAGGGTTCATCTCTACAACAAGGTCTCCACCTTCGCCATCTGCTCCACCAAATTCTGCATCTTCAGGTACAACAAAGAAAGGAACCAAAATAATAACTACAATTAATGCTAAAATACCAAAATAAAATCCTGCGTTTTTCATTATGCGTTTCCTCCTTCGAAGTTAATACTTGCAAGTTCTTCTTGAGCGTACTCCGTAATCATCTTGAATACAATCACTGTTACTAAACCTTCAACAACAGCAATCGGAACTTGAGTAACTGCAAAAATACTAATAAACTTAGCAAGTGATGCACCGAATCCACCATTAGGATCAGGGAAAGCAAGCGACAATTGAATAGCTGTTGTAACATAAGTTAATAAGTCACCAAGTGTGGCAGCTACAAATATACTTATACTTACATTTTTAGTCGATTTAATCATCGCTTTGTAAGTAAAGTAAGAAACGATAGAGCCAACGATTGCCATAGAGAACACATTAGCGCCAAGAGTAGTTAAACCACCGTGCGCAAGCATAATTGCTTGGAATAATAATACAATAGTTCCGAGTACAGCCATAACACCAGGACCGAACAAAGCAGCACCTAAACCAATACCTGTTGGGTGCGAACAACTACCAGTAACCGATGGCATTTTGAGCGCCGAAAGAACGAATACAAACGCACCAGACATAGCAAGTAATACCATAGCTCTTGGATTTTCTTTTAAGATTTTTTGAATCTTATAAAGTCCATAAACTACAAATGGAACAGCAGCGGCAAACCAAATGAGTGCCCATTGCCTTGGTAAAAAGCCTTCCATGATATGCATAGCATTGACTAAACCAGTAGCAACTATTAGCGATACAATCGCTGAAATTGATACACTTTTCTTCATATAATTCTCTCCTTTTAGGAATTTTTTGTATTGACGGGAGTGGTTAAAACAATAAAAAAATCTGTACAAAGATAGACAGATTCTAATAAAGCCTAGCCCCATCGTTCGTAAAGTTAGCTTAATTTAGCAGGTACTCTGACTCAGCGAAATTTTACCAGTCATATACTTAACTCGGATAAGTAAAACTAGCTATTCCACATCACAGTGGCGTGACCGTGCAAGAATAAGGACATAAGCCCGCACTTGCTTCCCCTTTATCAGTTAAACTGATATGCCAAATTTTAAATTATAAATAGTTAGGCTGAAATCCCCATTAGCCATCACTATGATAAAACCACTGTTTACTTATTACCCCTAAAAAAAAATATCAATCATGATTTTTTATAATTTCATAAAAAATTATCGAATTATGATAATAATACAAATTTTTGTAACTATTCAACCAATGTAACTATTCAGTCGAGTAATAAAAGTCATGTCATTCAGAGCCGAAGGCGTAGGAATCTTACGACTTTTGCTACTAAACCGCGTTAAGATACCTACGTCACTACGTTCCTCTATATAACAACGCGGATTAACTGAATAATCACAAATTTTTCATATAACTAAATTTGTTCAAAAGTATTATTTTAGGGTATAAAGTCTTGGGGGTTTTATAAAAATGTTTCGATATATTAAAAATAATCTTGCTGATAAATTTATATTTTTTTTACTTATAATTATTTTTATTATTGTTGCTACTGGTTTAACCATGGTTATGCCTTTAATCTTCGGGGAAGTAATTGATAAAATAATATCAATGAATCTATACAATGAAGATTTAACTAAATTTCTAATAATAATTATTATTACTAGAATCTTTATTCTATTTTTTGATTATCTCGCTAATTATTTAATCATTACTATAAGTAACGGTACCATTTCCAAGCTCAGATTGACTATTTTTAAAGATGTGCAAAAACCAGATACTAATTTCTATTATAATGATAAGTATATTAATAATTTAATGACAATAGAGCAAAATCTTCGCGAAATAAAAAACTTTCTTACCATTCATCTTATAACAATATTAAAGATGTCTAGTATAATGCTGATTAGTTTGATAATACTGTTAATTCTAAACTTAACAATTAGCCTTTATTCTCTTATTCCTTTACTCTTATTAGTCATCAATCAATACTTAAACTATAACGAGAAAAAATCTATTACCGCTTTAAATTCTATATTTAGTATACTAGCATTTTTACTACCGTTAACAATTACTTTGATTTTCGGTACTTGGCAAGCACTAAATGATATCATAACTATAGGCAACTTTTTTAGTTATGCCATTTATTTAGCATTTTTTACTATCGCTTTAATAAAATTAAATAAAGCCTATTTAAAAAGTAAAAGTTGCATAAAATCAATGCACAATATTAATGCGATTTTTGCAGAAGAAAAAATAAACAAACAAAATAAAGAAAGTATTAAAATAAATAAAATTTACGGCAATATTAATTTTAATAATTTAAGTTTTATTTATAAGGATGATATAATCCCTATACTAAAGCAAATAAATTTCAACATTAAAAGCGGCGAAAAAATAGTAATAATGGGTGAAAAAAATGCTGGCAAAAGCAGTATTATTTCTCTAATCTTAGGTTTTCAACAGGCGTCACGTAATACTATTTTAATCGACGGTATTGATATTTTGGATATTGATAAAAAAAGCTTAAGAGCAAGAATCGGTTATCTGCCAGAAAAAGCCTTTTTATTTGAAGATAGTTTAAAAAATAATATTATATTAGGAGAACAAGAATATAAAGATAAAAAAATTATCCATTATGGTAAATTAGTTGGCATCGATCAAAAAATCAAACTGTTAGCGAAAGCTTATGATAGTGTTTATAATCAACATTTAAAGTTTTCAGAAAGTGAAAAACAAGCCATTTGTCTCGCGAGAATTCTGATTAAAAATCCTGATTTAATTATTTTAGATGAAGCCTTACAAGAATTAAAAAAAGATACCTTCTATAATCCCTTAGCTAATTTAAAAGAAGAACTAAAAGATACAACGTGCATTATCGCCAGTAATGATTTGCAAATTGCAAGAGAAGCAGACTTAATTATTTTTTTGAAAAATGGATATATTATTGAAAGCGGAAATCATCTAAGTTTATTAAACCGTAAAGGCGAATACTATAAACTAACTCAAGAACATCAAAAAAAGTATAAATATAGTCTATTAGAGGAAATTATCTCATGAATAAAAACAAAAAATTTATTTTGCCAATCAGTTTAAGCTTAATTATTGCTTTAAGCGCTACTATCATCCCTTTACTTGTTGCGCTAATTATTGATGATATATTAATGAAAGATGAATTTTATTATGGCAAATATCAAACGCACAATGACTTTAGCGGATTTAAAGAAGAAGATTTCTTTTATTCTTCTCTCAGCCGCCATTTTATCAAAGCAGAAAAAGTTATTAGAATTATTAACTATAAAAATAATTACTATCAAATCAACAATAACTATCCATTGGATAAAAACTATAGCATTGTCGTTACAAATGGAAATTATTATTTAAAAACCAATAAAATCTACAAACCAATTAAAATTTTAAATCCACAATTTAAACAAAAAATAAATAAAAATCGAGTTAATAATTTTTATCAACTATCGATTATTATCATTATAAATTTATTTATAATAATAATTTGTGCTTACCATCTGCGCAAACATGAATTTATATTACAACTTATCAAGCATGTATTCCTGATTATTTTTTCAATGATCGCCATTGCAACACTAAATTTTAATTTAATAATTTGGATATTAATACCATTTATAATTATTATTATTTTAAATGAAATCTTTAAATTCTGTTTAAAGAATACAACAATAAAACTAGAATTAATAAATAAACAATTAAGTGATAAATTCTCAGAAATGATTGCAGGAATTAAAATTATTCGAATTTTTAATAGCCCTAGTATATTATTTGAACAATTTGACAACATAAATAAAAAAGAATATAAATACAGCGAAAAAAAAGGAAGAATTACCGCATTAAAATCACCATTAATTCGTTTTGTTTTTATATCTACAATAACGATCATATATGTAAATGAAATTATAATGAATTTACATATTGGTAAAATAATAGCCTTTACTATTTATCTTGTCATACTTTATAATTATAGTTTAGAGTTGATAACGATTCTTAATTTCGAGCAAATAAAATGAGTAACTATCCAATCAAATAATAAAAGTTGTGTCATTCAGAGGAGGAGCGCAGTGACAACGTAGGAATCTTACGACTTTTATTATCAAACCCGCGTTAAGATACCTACGTCGCTTTGCTCCTCTGTATGACAACGCGAGTTAACTAAATCAATGTCATTAAGTTAAGCATTACACCCAATTTTAAAAATAGGGTGTAACCAAAAAAATATAAAAAACTTTGTCTTTTTTATAAGAAATATCTTGA
>PDWI01002510.1_pt1 | contig 28148 bp, 27 predicted proteins | sample 1430891 | NCBI WGS metagenome assembly PDWI01 (sample SAMN01162508, study PRJNA174530) | Oral metagenome, whole genome shotgun sequencing project. | biome: Marine environment; feature: Marine mammal; material: Swab sample of the gingival sulcus; isolation source: swab sample of gingival sulcus... | reverse complement strand
CTACGATTAAAATGCGCAGCATTTTATATCGGGCGTCAGTTAATCTTCTTTATTTCCTCTAAAACTTCCAATCAGAAATAAAAAGTTAACGAGAGCCAGCGTAATGAACATTGATACATTACTTTGAAAAATCCATCACATTACCTACAAAGTGGAAAGCCGAAAGCGGAAAGCTGAAAGGAAAAGCGAAAAGCAAAGTCAAAACCCAAATCAAAATCAAACCCGAGATCCCTCGATTTATTCTTCACTCTCATATATGATTAAAAACAAAAACAATATGCATAAAATTACTTTTTGGCCACTTTTGGCCCTGTTTTGTCATGCCAAAAACAGTTAAAAACGCTATGTATAAGCCGATTTTTCCGGAAATAATTATCACAAAAATCAGATAACTAAAATAATTTTATAATCCTTGCAAATACTATCACCTGTCTATTGATAAGCTGTGGATAAGCAAAATTCAAAAATGTATAAATCAAAAAAAGTGGCTCTTTTATGCAAAAAAACAGCAAAAAAGGCCAAAAAAACGCCCAAAAACCAGGAAATAATTTTCACAATCGTCATAATATTAAGTAAAAGGCCAACAAATATAGTAAAAATAATGAAAGTATCGCTAAATTGTCAGAAAATTATTTTCGGTAATATACACGAAAATACATTGACATTTGGCAAAAAACTGCTATAATAAAAAAAGAAATGGCCATTTTACATGCCTGTCACATTACCTCTAAGGTATTAACACAAGCTTTTTGTTGACGTCGTCTTTGCTACGATTAAAATGCGCAGCATTTTATATCGGGCGTCAGTTAATCTTCTTTATTTCCTCTAAAACTTCCAATCAGAAATAAAAAGTTAACGAGAGCCAGTCGCCGAGAAAATTGATAGGTTACTTAGAAAAACCGTCATACCTCTAAGGTATTAACACGACTTCTTCTTTAACGATGAATGAGAACCAGTACCTAATCTGTCACATTACCTCTAAGGTATTAACACATTAAAGACTATTGTGACGTCCTGCTCTGGATAATTCTGTCACATTACCTCTAAGGTATTAACACAGCTACCTTCCGAGGCAACTAGAGTAAAGCTTTTTTTCTGTCACACTACCTCTAAGGTATTAACACCCGAGCTTGTAAACTTTCTTTTGGTTAGAGATATCAATTACTCCGTCACACTACCTCTAAGGTATTAACACATCGCACCTCCATACTTCAACAAATCATCATCAGAAAACCGTTCGATTACCTGAAAAGTGGAAAGTTGAAAGCGGAAAGCCGAAAGGAAAAGCGAAAAGCAAAGTCAAAACCCGAGATCAAAGTCAAACCCGAGAGCCCTCGACTTGGCGCTCGGGATGCCTACGATTAAAATACTTGCGTTTTATGCCGGGCGTCCCGGATGCTTGGTCGAGCAGCAAATGCTTGCATTTGCGACCAGACAAGTTAAACTTTTTATTTCCTCTAACACTTCCAATCAGAAATAAAAAGTTAACGAGAGCCAGTCGTTATGAATATTGATATGTTACTTTGAAAAACCCGTTCAATTACCTGCAAAGTGGAAAGCCGAAAGCCGAAAGCTGAAAGGAAAAGCGAAAAAGCAACTTCAAAACCCAAATCAAATTCAAATCCGAGATCCCTCGATTTGGCACTCGGGATGACTACGATTAAAATACTTGCATTTTATGCCGGGCGTCCGGGCCGCTTGGGCGAGTCGGTTGCTTATGCGAGCAGCAAATCTTCGATTTGTGACCAGCACCAGTAAACGAAACGTTTACGACCAGCCCCGGTTGCTTGGTCGAGTCGGTTGCTTATGCGAGCAGCAAATCTTCGATTTGTGACCAGCACCAGTAAACGGAACGTTTACGACCAGCCAAGTTGTCCTTTTTGTTTCCTTTAGCTCTTTTTATTAGAAACAAAAAGACAACGAGAGCCAGTCGTCTAGAATATTGATACATTACTTTGAAAAATCCGTCACATTACCTGCAAAGCGGAAGTCTAGTTAGTGGCAGATTTTATTCTCCCCAGTGCTAAAAATTTATTTAAAATAAAAAAATTCCCTCAACAGGTAGCGCATTGTTACTTGTTTTGGGAGTTTTTTCGTAGCTTTTATCTCTAGCGCAACTATTCTAATTCTTTCAATAATTTAATGGCGTTGAGTTCGCCTTGTTCGGCGGGTTTTTGGTACTGGTGTTTTGCTATATTTCAATGTTACTAAGCAAATAAACTATACTTTCTACCGTATCTGCAAATTCGATGTCTACAGCATATTGAAAGCCTTCAGTATAGTTTTGCCACCTTTTACGCATTTCATCGTCTTTAAGTATTACGTCAATGATTCTCTGCCAATCATTTGTTAAATGTTTACTGCCTCTATAATTTAAGGTGTTGTCAAGCGCTTGGTTAGTAATTTCACAATAGCACCTCTAAATAACTTCTGACCCTGTCAACAACGCGCGCTTTTTGCGCATATTTTGATAATAAAGCAATATTCTTGCGCGGTTGCCTGATATATAACTTATAGGCATCACTGATTACAGCAACATCTGTTTTATAGCGCGGTTTTAAAATATCACAAAGCACTTTTTCAATAATATAGCCTTTAACCACATTTCCTTGTGCTGTTTGATATTCGGTGATTCCTTCTTGATAATAGTCTCTTTTTTCTTGAAAGCAAATCAATCCTTCAGACTTGGGCTTTTTTAAATTATAGTTCTGGGGAAACACCATTGTATAATACTGTGGCGTTTTGTCACTAAGGCCCGCTAAATATAACACTGTTTCAGCAGAATAAATACCTTTAGTAAAGCGAATTTGTAAATTATAAAGCTGGTCTTGCCAAGCCTCGGGGAGTGCATAAACACCACGTGCAACACGCTCTAATTTGCCAACATCGCATAGATACTTTAAATGCGCTCGTGCAATATCAAGTTGATCAATTTTCTTTGATGTAATAATACCATTATTTTTTCGAGCCTCTTGTAGGATTTGTTTTTGGATAGACATGGTCAAACCCTCCTCTAACTTTTATGCTTGTATTATATAATATACAAGTTCAAAAGTAAAGAGTTGGCCACTTTCGCCTGATACGTTTACCATTAACATGATTATTCTAATTCTTTCAATAATTTAATGGCATTGAGTTCACCTTGTTCGGCGGATTTTTGGTACCAGTATTTTGCTTGTTTAATGTCTACTGCCACGCCTTGGCCGGTTTGATAACAGTAGCCCAGCGACGTCTGTGCTAACGCATAGCCTTGTTCGGCGGACTGCATATACAGTGAAATGGCTTTTTCTTTGTCTTGACTGACGCCTTGACCATGTAGATAGCAAAAAGCCAGATTGTTCTGGGCAACCGGGTTGCCTTGTTCAACTGCTTGTTCATACCAATAGACCGCTTTTTCTTTGTTTGGTATCAGGCCGGGCGCGCCCCTAAAAAAGTAATTGGCCATCTTAACTTGTGCCTCGACATCGCCCTGTTTTGCCGCCCTTTGATAATCGGCTATTTCGCCCCAAAATACATATTCACCATTATAGGATATTACAAAACTAAAATGCACCACATTCATAAGAATTACAATTGCCACTAGACATAAATAAACCGTTAAAGCGATTTTTAATTTGTTTTTTGACGTGTTTTTGCGCCTTTTACGACCAGATCTGGCGACTTGTCTTTTGACTGTTTTATCATATTCTTCGTGTTCTTGATGTTCATTATAATCTTGATGTTCTTCATGTTTTTTATCTGCTTGATTAGCTGTATTATCAGCGCAACCCAGACCGATGTAAATCTCTTTAAGTAGCTGATCTGCTGTGGTCGCTTCGAGGCCGGCCTGTTCAACCAGTTTTTCTTTACTCAGCTTAATAAGCGAAATTTGAAAGGCCCGATTTTTATCGAGCATTAAGATTAGCTTGTCTTCAAGCTCTAAATCGTATAGCTTTAAAACAAGTTTTCGCTCGTAATCCATGTCAGGTGCATAGAGTGCAAGCAATGTCTTCATTTTTACTCTGTCAAGAAAGATATCTTTGCCGTACTGATCGATGATTGTTCTAATTTTTAAGCCGATTCTTTTCAAATTTTTCCCCTTTTAACGCTAAAGCTTTCAATTTGTGTTTTTTCTCTCTAAGATGTCTTGATAATGGTGAAGCGAAAAGTCGTGAAAGTGCTTTTGTATTCATATTATACGCTATTTTAGTATAGCGGTAAAGTGGAAAGCAAAAAGCAAAAACTCCCTTGGCTGTTTTAACCAAGGGAGTGGTGTCTTTTAGGCTATTGAGCGACGATTAGTGTGCCGGTTTTGCCTGCAATGCCTTCTTGAGCTTTTTCCAGTGAGGTAATCAGCGCTTTACGACCGGGCTTTGACTGAGCAAATGCCATGGCGGCCTCGACTTTTGGCAACATTGAACCGGGTGCAAAATGACCCTCGGCGATATATTTTTTAGCATCGTCGATTGACAATTGGCTCAGCCATTTTTCATCGGGTTTGCCAAAGTTGATGGCAACTTTTTCGACGGCCGTTAAAATAATTAGATAATCGGCGTCGAGAATTTCGGCTAATTTTGAGCTGGCAAAGTCTTTGTCGATGACGGCCGGCACACCCAACAGGCTGTTGCCTTCAGCGACGACCGGTATGCCGCCACCGCCAACTGTGATGACGACATGGCCTTTTTCGACTAATGCCTTGACGGTTTCTTTTTCAGCGACGTCAATTGGCTTGGGTGACGGCACGACGCGGCGCCAACCGCGACCGGCGTCTTCTTTCATGTCATAGCCTTTTGCCGCTGCAATTGCCTTGGCTTCTTCTTCGCTATAAAAGGCGCCAATTGGCTTGCTTGGATTTTGAAATGCCGCGTCGTTTTTATCGACGATGACTTGGGTGATGACGGTGGCAACCGGTGTATTGTTGCCGCGGCTTAATAGTTCTTCTCTGATGGCATTTTGTAGGTGATAGCCGATATAGCCTTGGCTCATTGCGCCACATTCGGGAAAGGGCATTTCCGGCGTGCCGGCGTCGCTGCCGGCTGAGGTGCTCATCGCCAAGTTAATCATACCAACTTGTGGACCATTGCCATGCGCCAGCACGACTTCATGACCATCAACGATTAAATCTACAATCGGCTTTGCCGTGTTTTTTACCAGTTGCAATTGTTCTTGTGGCGTTTTGCCAAGTGCGTTGCCACCGAGGGCTACTACAATTTTGTCTTTCATTTTAACTCCTTTGTTATCTTATAAATTACCAATTGATGAAACCATCACTGCTTTGATGGTATGCATTCTGTTTTCTGCTTCGTCAAATACGACAGAATGTTTGCTGTTGAACACTTCGTCGCTTACTTCCATGCTCTCAATGCCAAACTTTTGATAGATTTCCTCACCGATTATGGTGTTGCGATCATGAAAGGCCGGTAGACAGTGCATAAAGATGACTTTGTCGTTGCCGGTTTTTTTGATCATTTCCATGTTGACTTGATAGGCTTTTAATTGTTCGATGCGCTCGGCAAAGAGGTGTTCTTCACCCATTGATACCCAGACATCGGTGTAGAGCACATCGGCGCCTTTTACATCATCGACATTGTCGGTTAAGGTAATCGAACCGCCGGTTTCTTGGCATAGTTGTCTCATTTCGGCGACCAATGCCTCATCGGGAAAGAGTGCTTTTGGCGCCAATGCGACAAAGTCCATGCCCAGTTTGGCGGCGCCGATCATCAGCGAATTGCCCATATTGTTACGTGCATCGCCGGCATAGACAAATTTTACTTTATCAAGTGGCTTTTCGACGTGTTCCATTACTGTTAAAAAGTCGGCCAAGATCTGTGTCGGATGATAAAGGTCGGTTAGGCCGTTCCAAACCGGCACGCCGGCATGAGCGGCTAATTGTTCGACGGTTTCTTGTTTAAAGCCTCTAAATTCGATGCCGTCATAAAAGCGACCGAGCACTTTTGCCGTATCGGCAATCGATTCTTTTTTACCCATTTGGCTATTGGTCAAAAATGTGACATTGGCGCCTTCATCAAAGGCAGCTACTTCAAAAGCACAACGCGTTCTGGTAGAGGTTTTTTCAAACAGCAAGACGATGTTTTTGCCGGCTAATAAATTGCCGCGGATACCGGCGCGCTTTTTATTTTTTAAATCACGTGACAAATCGAGCAAATATCTGATTTCTTGCGGTGTAAAATCCTTTAGGGTAATCAAATTACGGTTGCGTAGATTAATTGGCATAGTTTTGTGTTCCTCCTATCTATAGTTTTTCGCGATACAATGGCATTGACATACAACGCGGGCCACCGCGACCACGCGACAATTCGCTTGATGGAATAACGTGTAGCTTGACGCCAGCTTCTTCTAACAGGCGATTGGTAACGTGGTTGCGCGAATAGACGACGACTTCACCCGGCGCTATTGCCAAGGTGTTTGAACCGTCGTTCCACTGCTCGCGCGCTGCATCAATTGGATTGCCACCACCGCAACGAATCAAAGTAACTTTGTCGCGCTGTAGGTATTTTTTAAGTATATCTGCCAGTTCCATTGTTTCTTGTTTAATTTTAACTACACCGTCTGACTTGGTCATCGAATAAACGGTGAGCGGTCCCTCTATTTCGGGGTGAATGGTAAACTTGTCATGGTCGACCATCGTAAATACGGTATCAAGATGCATAAAGGCCCGTTTTTTAGGGATGTCGAAAGCCAAAATGGTTTCAAACGGCTGGTCGCCGGCGAAGATGTTTTTGGCTAGGTGATCAAGCGCTGCAGCGTCAGTTCTTTGCGACACGCCAACAGCCAACACTTTTTCTGATAAAACCAATTGGTCGCCGCCCTCAATGGCGTATTTGGCATCTCTTTCATACCAATGCGGCACTTTCCATTTACCGATTTCGGGGTGATGGTCAAAGATGTATTTGGCAAATAGCGTTTCGCGATTACGCGTTACTGTGCGCATATGATTGAGCGAAATACCACTGCCAATACAGGCAAATGGATCACGCGTAAAGTATAAATTGGGCAATGGATCAATTATAAAGGGATAACGCTCCGCCACCATTTCGCTCAACATGCCTCGGGTGGGAACAGCTATTTCATCGCGGCGCACACCGGCCATCAATTTGTTGACCAGTTTTAAGTTGTCGTCAAAGGATTGAAAATAGTCCAATAGGGCGGCACGCACTTGCGGGCTTGCCAAATTGGCTTCGTCCAAATACTCTTTCAAAAAGGCTTGTTTCACCTCGGCCTGCGCGAGGCTTTCTGCTGTTAATTCTTCAAGATAAACTACTTCAACGCCATTATCTGACAAGGTTTGAGCAAAGGCATCGTGCTCTTGGCGAGCGATCTTTAAGTAGGGAATGTCATCAAATAGCAATCTGTCCATTAAGTCAGGCGTTAGGTTTTCAATTTCCTGACCGGGTCGATGTAACATGACACGGCGCAGTCTACCAATTTCTGATAATACTTGAATGCCAGCTAGATTTTTCATAATATCCTCTTTTCTGGTTCCTGTACCCACTTTCTGTTAATAACAGTATACATAAAAATATTCATGTTGCCAAGGGCAAACAAATAAAGCGTTTGCAAGGCTTTTAGCAGTTTAGCGTTTTTTAGAATAATTATTCTGAAACGGTTTATTCATGTCGCACTTAAAACGCGTGAACGTCTGACTATGACCGCCAATCATAATTTGTTGGCTTTTTAAAAAATGACTAATAACCCGATAAGGTGTATCATCTAATATTTTTTAAATTTTTTGTGTGAGATTTCTCCACTGCGCGTTACTGCGTAACACTACGGTCGAAATGACAATAAAGCGAAAAGAAAAACACAATCAAATGACTGTGTTTTTCAACCTGTTTATCAAATAATTAGCGGCTGGCCCACTAAGTTGTCCTGTGGGCAACTAACTTCAACTGTTTCGGTTAAGATGTCACAATAGCTATAGGAAATGCGCCGTTCTGATAATGTACCGCAATCGATTTTGACTGTAAAAACACTTGGAAAGGTGTCTTCAATTATACCTTGATGTGTTTTTACTTTTTTTCTGCCTTTGTTTGTTCGTAATATTACCGTTTCTCCTAAATACGCTTCAATGTCTTGCCTAATTTGCATCAACCTGTCTTTAGTTGCCATATGGCCTTCCTTTCTTACTCCCACCTATAGTCTATCATGCAAAAAAGCAAAAGTCAAACAGGCCAAATGCCCAGTCGACAAGTGTTTATTAATTTACTGTGTATCAACCCATCGCTAAAAGTTGTTACTAAAAAAGTGCTACACATAGATGTGAAGCACTTTGTCTATTACCGGTTAAAAACTGACGTAATTGCCCGGATTGGTTGGTATATCATCAATTCTTATTTCAAAGTGTAAATGCGGGCCGGTGCTGCGACCGCTGCTACCGGACAAGGCAATACGCTGACCTTGAAAGACCTTATCGCCCGGTTGTACTAACAGTTCAGAACAATGCGCATAAAGTGTCGACTTGCGATCACCGTGATCAATTATGATATGATAGCCAAAGTCGGCACGCCATCCTGCTTTGACAACGACGCCACCATCAGCCGCCTTGACATCGCTGCCAAACGGCATTGCCAAATCGATGCCGGTATGAAAACCATAGCTGCGATTGCCATAAGGTGAAGTGATCACATAACCACGCGACGGTGCAATAAATACGCCGGTGCCTTTTTTAGGCGGTGCCACTTTGCTGCCGACGATTAACTCGCGACTAACCGGTGCAACGACAACCTCTTCTGAGATGATGTTGCGACTTTGCTCAACGCCGTTGATACAGACCAACTCGGCAACAAAATTGCTGGTGCCCTTGGCGCCTTCTACTTTAACGTCGTATTCGCCTTCAAACAAACGGTCGGTTGGATGCTCGATAATTTCATAATCAATCGGCGCATCATAGCTGATTACTTCAACTGTTTTAACATTGATAAGTGGTTTATTTAGCGTTAGATTTATTTTTTGACCAACTACTAGATATTTTTGTTCTAATAGATGAGGGTTAGCCTCTAATATTTGATCGACGGTCAAACCGCTTTTTTCGGCGATGTCTAAAAAACTGTCGCCCTCTTGTACAGTATAGGGCTCAACCGGATCGGTGCCGCGCTTAATATCTTGTACCAGTTCAAAGGGTTGTTTGTAACCGTCAAATTTGGATAGTGGCGCCTTTACTTCACCAATTGTCACATTTTCAACAAACTGCAATGATTTTAACTGCTCTTTGCCTAAACTGTAACTCTCTTTTAACATTGCCAACACTTTGATTGCATCGGCCTCATCACGACAGTAGACAACCGGGTTGCCGTCGACGATAATCGCCGTTGTTGCAAATTTGGCTTCAACCGTTTTATTATACTCAAAGGGCTGCCATGTTTGATTATCTGCATAACTCAAATTGCTCGCGACCAGTCCAAATGTCAGCAGGGTAATACCCAAGCCAAGAACTGCGGCGCGCTTTGCTAGCTTTAGTTTTTCAATCATATTCACTCCATCATTCCCTTTATTTCTCAAAATAAATTATTTTTCTCTCAAACACAAAAAAAGTCGCCTATGAAAAATATACTATATTTTCTTGGTGCTGACAAGGTTTGTTTTTGATATGTAATATTTTTTTGTTGATTATTGAGAAAATTGCTACTCTGTTAGGCGATTGTGTGATAATATTGTTAGTACAAGTAAGAGCAGATCAAGGAGTTTTAAATGGCGTTCCGTCTAGCCGCGCCAACTGTCGATTTTGGACAAACGGCGATAGAAAACATCTTAATAGACGACTTTATGGCAGCCGCCCCCGGCGACTATCTCAAGGTGTACCTAATGGGCTATCGTCTGGCCTGTACGGGCGACGCCAATTTTTCTAATGAAACCATTGCCAAACGTTTAAATTTATCAATCGATCAAGTGGTGGCAGCTTGGCAATACTGGCAAAAACAAGGCATCGTCAGTTGTCCGCCCTGTAATGTCAAACATTCTGATCACCAATTTGACGTCGTCTTTCAGACCTTGCGCGAGCAATACCTCGCCAGCGGCCGACAACCAAACCCCATCAAAAAAAGCGCGTTATTAACGCCGGCCAGCAAGCTAATGGCAGCACTGAGTAACCGACATATCAAAAAGATGTTTGACGATATCGAATTTTATGCGCGCCGAATGTTAACCGCTCAAGAAAAAAATCGCGTCCTCAGCTTTTTAGAAGATTATCATATGGAAATCGACGTCGTCGTGATGGCTTTTTATATTACCTATGAGGAGCGCAGCATTACGCGCAATCAACTCAATTATGTTGAAGGCATTATTAAAAATTGGTATAATGAGGGCATTTTTGACGCTGAATCACTGCGTCAAGCCGGACAACAAGAAATTGCCCACTACCAGTTATCGCGTACGGTTTGCCGCGCGCTTGGCATTAATCAGCGACAAATTCCGACGGCGCTGCACAATGCCATCAGCCATTGGTGTGATGTCAAACACTATGATGAAGATTTTATTTTGTACGTCGTACAAGAGGCGACACACCGCACCAACAACCCAAACCTCAACTATTTAGTGCGCCATTTTGAGGCGATTGAAAAACTAGGCGATTGCAGCATAGCTGGTGCCAAACAATACTTTGCCAATAAGCACGCTAGCGCCGGCAAAATAAGACGCACCGGCCCAACGACCAAACGCAGCCAGTTTCAAAATTTTTCGCCCAAAAAACAAACTGATTTAACGGCGGTAATCAAAAAAAAGGCTAATAGACAAAAACAGGTGATTGAATGAACGATTTAACGCGACAGGTCGGCAAACAGTTGGCCGATAAGCGCGCCCGTAATTCGGCGACCGCGCTGGCCAGAAAGGCCGAAATATATAATGCCATTCCCAAAATTAAAGCGATCGATATTGAAATGGCCAATATCGTCAAAGAAGTGATTGGCGCCCTGGCAAATGCGCCAAACAGCGCAGCCGCCGCCTCACAACAGGTCGCCAACATGGGCAAGCAGTTGCTGCAAAAAAAGCGTCAACTGCTGCGCGATAATAACTTTGCCGAAGACTATCTCGACCCGATCTACGACTGCGCCATCTGCCATGACGAGGGCTATTTAGAAGACGGCCGGCGCTGTCAATGTTTTAAAAATGCCTTACTGGCGCTAGCCTATCAGCACAGCGACTTGCGCGCCAAGTTGCGCAAAGAAAACTTTGAATCTTTTAAGCTCAATTTGTTCAGCGACCAAATCGAAGCGGATGAATCGCTTAGTCAACGGCAAAACATGGCTAATATCGTCGACAGCGCAATGAGCTTTATCGCCAATTTTGACGAAAACAATCAAGAAAATCTTTTGTTTTACGGCGATACCGGTCAGGGTAAAACTTTTTTGTGTAGCTGTATTGCCAAATCGTTAATCGATCAGGGCAGGCAGGTTGTCTACCAAACGGCTTACAAGCTGTTTGAGGCAATTGGCAACTACCGTTTTGCCGGTGACGATGCGGCCAAGACGCGTTATCAACTGCTCAGTCAGTGCGATTTATTAATTATCGATGATTTAGGCACCGAATTGATGAACACCTTTACGCACAGCGAGCTGTTTAATTTAATTAATATGCGCTTGTTGGAACAGAAAAAAACGATTATTTCTACCAATCTCAGTCCGCAAGAATTAAGCGAGCACTATGGCGACCGCATTATTTCGCGCATTATTGGTCACTATCATATTATGCGTTTTTTTGGCGAAGATCTACGATTTAAGTAAAACGAGGAGAGAAACTTATGAAATTTATCAATGGCAATGTCTTTGATGTCTATGTCGGTGAATTTGTCAAAAAAGACTTTTGCATTAATGGCAAACAGTTTTGCGACAGTTCTGAACAGGGCGAAAGCGTTGATTTGACGGGGCGTTTCATCACGCCCGGCTTGATTGATGCGCACACCCATCTTGGCTTATGGGAAGAAAACGTCGGCGCCGAAGATGGCGACGGCAACGAGATAACCGATCCGATTACACCGCATATTCGCGGTATTGATGCTATTAACCCCTATGACGTCGCTTTTGAAAAGGGGTTAAAGGGTGGCGTGACGACGGTGTCAGCCGGCCCCGGTAGCGCCAATATTATCGGCGGACAATGGGCTATTTTTAAAACCTATGGCAAGTCGATGGACGAAATGGCCATAAGCAAATCATCGGCCATGAAATGCGCCTTTGGCGAAAATCCAAAACGCTTATACGGCAAAGCCGGTAATGCGCCAAAGACCCGCATGGCAATCGCCGGTGAACTGCGCAGCACCATTATGGGCACTATCGACTATATGAGAAGACGCCAAGAAAGCGCCACGGTGCCTTTTGATGCTAAATTCGAGGCGATGATTCCGGTTATTAAAAAAGAGATGCCTCTAAAAATTCACGCGCACCGCGCCGATGATATTTTAACCGCTATTCGCATCGTCAAAGAGTTTGACCTAGTAATGTCACTGGAGCACGGCACCGAATCGCATATGATTGTCGACAGCGTCAAGGCCGCCGGTATTCCGGTTATTACCGGCCCGACTTTTGGCTTTAACAGCAAAATGGAATTGAGCAACAAAACTTTTGATACACCGCGCATTTTATCTGAGGCCGGTGTGCCTTTTGCAATTATGACCGACCACCCGGTACACCCGCTGTCGTCATTGATGATGTGGGCGATCTTGGCACATAAAGCCGGACTAAAAAAAGCCGAGGCAATGCGCGCCATTACGCTTTATCCGGCACAAATCTTAAAAATTGACGATCAAGTCGGAGCTATCGCCAGCGGCAAAGATGCCGATTTTGTAGTCTGGGACAAAGACCCGTTTGATATTATGGCAAAAGTGATTGAAGTATGGGTTGATGGCAAACGCGTCGTCTAATAATATTTTCATTCTTAAACAAAAAAGTCAGAAGGCATTGCTCTCTGACTTTTTTTCTTCCTTACAGAATGTTGTTTATGCCGTTGGTGGCGTAAATCTACGCGCGGCAAATTGTCTGTCAAATATCAATACGGCTTGACCTTTGCCGTCGATCATTTCAAGTTGATTTAATATTTCTTCAACACTGGCCTCTTCTTCAACTTGCTCATCGATGTACCACTGCAAGAAACTCTGTGAAGCATAATCTTTTAGTTTGACAGCCAAGTCCATCAAACCTTCAATTTGGCTGGTAATCATTTTTTCGTGCTTAAGCGTTTCTTTAAACACGTCCAAAATACCCTTAAATTTGACCTCTGGTTTAGCAATGGCATCTAATACGACTTTGCCACCGCGCTGATGAACAAAATCATACATTTTTAGCGCATGAAACTGCTCTTCTTGAAACTGAATGCGCATCCAGTTGGCAAAACCCGGTAAATTTTTATCTTCAAAATAGGTGGCCATCGCCAAATAGAGATAGGCCGAATAAAATTCTTCGTTAATCTGTTTGTTAATGGCATCGTTCATTTTTTTGTTAAGCATACGTCCTCCGTATTCTGCGCCAATTAATTGGCGTATTTTTTCTGACAGCTCTGACAAATTCCTTTAAAATAAAGTTGTCTTTGATGAATGGTGAAACCGGCTAATTCGTCGCCAACCAGTTTTGATAAATCTGCCGCAAAATCTATGATGCAACCACACCGTTCACACATAAAGTGACCATGACTGTCGACCTTGGCATCGTAGCGCGACTCGTTTTCGTCGATTGAAATCTGTAGTGCAATGCCCCTTGCTACAAACAGGCTAAGCGTGTTGTAAACCGTTGTCTTTGACAAGGTCGGAATGATGGGGGACAAATGACCATAGATGTCTTCCACCGTCGGGTGATCATACGACTTATAGAGAAATTCAAATATCTTAATTCTCTGTAGTGACGGCCTGATGTCATTGGCTCTTAAATATTGGCCCACATCATCAATTGTTTTTCTCATTATAAACTCGTTTCTTTAAAACGCCGCCTTGCTGGCAGAGCAGTCAAAGCGGCGAAGGTGTCGGCTATTAAGCCGGTTCAAACATATCTTTGCCTACGCCACAAAGCGGGCAAACCCAATCTTCTGGAATGTCTTCAAAAGCGGTGCCTGCTGCAACGCCACCATCCGGATCGCCTACTTCCGGGTCGTAAATATAGCCACAGGCTGAACATTCGTATTTCTGCATTATAATCTCCTTTGCTGTTACTAAGCCGGTTCAAACATATCTTTGCCTACGCCACAAAGCGGGCAAACCCAATCTTCTGGGATGTCCTCAAAGGCAGTGCCCGGCGCAACACCGCCATCTTGATCGCCAATTGTTGGATCATACTCATAACCACATGCTGTGCATACATACTTTTGCATTTTACCCTCCCTAAAAATCATTTCATATTTGATATGATTACAGTCAATATACCACAATTGGGCACAGAGTAAACAAAAGTAACACAATATTAATAATTTTTAGATAGGCGTTTTAGATTTGAAATTTGATAACTTAGCACTGTTACAATGACGATAATACCGCCAAAAATGGCTTGTATAGTCGGCCTTTCGCCGATAAACAAAAAGACCCAAATCGGATTGAGCAGCGGTTCGATCACCATAATCAAAGCCGCTTCTAAAGTGCTGACATAGGGTACGGCAATTGAGAAAAGCAGGTAGCCCATGCCGAGCTGAAAGACGCCAAGTATAAAGATATTGGTTAGATTGGTCGTGGTTAACTGGGGTGGAAATAGCGGCATAAAGGGCAATGCCACGACAAAGGTCATAAAGCTGCCATAGAGGGGAATTAACAACGGGCTGGCATCTGTTTCGCCACGCATCACCAACAACATGACGGCCAGCGATACGCCGGCCAAAATCGCCAAGATATTGCCATAGATATTGCCGACTTGTAGGTCGCCAAAAAAGAACAACACCATGCCAAACAGCACAATAGCGACCGCCGCAATATCTTTTTTGCTCGGTTTTTGCTTTAAGAATACGATGCTGATAACGACCACCCAAATCGGAGCGGTAAACTGCAGCAAAATCGCGTTTGTCGACGTTGTCAATTTATTGGAAATGACAAACAAACCGGCGACAAAGATGTACATCACGCTACCTAAGATAATTCTCTTGTTAAAACGCAACTTTTTCTTGTCGACAAAAACCAATAAAAAAAGGCCACTGATTAAGCTGCGCAAACCGGCAATCACAATCGGATGCCAAGTGATCTGTTTAATAAACAAACCGGCAATGCTCCAAAAAACTGAAGCCAATATCATCAGTAAAAGCGCACGCTGCTTTGACATGGCCATATCCCCCAAATTTCTAGCTCTATTTGTAACTATTCAGTCGAAAGGACAGCTCTCGACTGAACAGCTACCTCTATTTTGTGTAATTGAGCATCAACTTCAAAACACTTTCCAATTTTTCGCTGTCGACTTGCTCGTCCGGATTATCGGCCAAGCACTGCCATGCATTCTGTTCGATAATGGCCAGACCAACCTTGTGCACGCTCGATTTAACGGCCGATATCTGCATTAAAATATCAGCGCAGGGCTTATCGTCGACAACCATCTTTTCGATGCCGGCGATATGCCCTTTAATCGTGCGCAAACGATTGATAATTTTGCGATTGGAACTGTCCATTATTCGGCCGCCTTCGCCGCCTCAATCATTTCGACAAAGTTTTCTTTATTTAAAGCGCCGGCAAAACTGCTGTTAATAATGCCGTTTGGCGAAATAAATAAATTGGTCGGAATAGAGCGAATGCGATACATCTCGGCAACGCTACCGTCTTCATCTAACAAGACGGGGAAGGCCAACTCGTACTTATTGGCAAATGTTGCAGCCGCTTCTTTTTCACCCGGTCTGGAGACGGTCAAGTTGACCGATAGTACGACGACATCTTGATTTTGCATATCGAGATAGGTCTCATTAAGATGTGGCGTTTCAACTTCGCAAGGGCCGCACCAGGTGGCAAAAAAGTTCAAAACGACGGTTTTGCCCTGATAGTCGCTCAATTTAACGGTATTGCCCTCTAGGTCTTTTAGCTCAAAATCAAGTGCCTTTTGACCGGCTAAATAGCCTTCTTCAACTTCTGCGGCCGTCGTTTCGGCTGTCGTTTCTGAAGCGGCAACGGTTGTGGTAGTCTGCTCAGCAGCCGTCGTTGTCGTGCTGCTATCGGTTTCGTTTTGTCCCGGCGTACAACCGAATAATGCCAACGCCAACGACAGGATCAATACACTAACAATAATCTTTTTCATAATCTTCTCCTAACTAAACATACTGGTAATTTGGCCGAGTTGATTGCTGTAAATCAAGTAACCGACGGCAATCAAAATCAGTCCGGTGATAAATTTTACAATGTGCAAGTACTTGCCGATTGATTCTAACCATTTGGTCATTTGCCCCATCAACAGCGTCGATACGGCAAACGGAATTGCAAAGCCGATGGTATAAACAATCAAGTATAAAATACCGCTGCTCAGCGTGTTGCTATTGGCTGCCAGCGCCAGTACAGTGCCTAAAATTGGCCCGACGCAAGGCGTCCAACCAAAACTAAAGGCCGCGCCCATCAAAACGGCTGTCGCAAAGCCGGAACGCTTCATTTTAACGCGCATTTTACGCTCTTTCATCAAAAATGACGGTTTAATAATGCCGAGCTGAAAAATGCCGAAAAAGATGACGACAACGCCCATTACTTTGCGAATGATCGTCGACTTGTCGAGCAAAAATCCGCCCAGTGCCGTTGCTGTCGCACCGAGCAAAATAAAGACGCTCATCAAACCGATGAAAAAACCGATTGCATTGATATAAGTCTTGCGCTTACTCGGGCCATCTTCATCAAAATCTCCCGCCAAAAAGCCGACGTACATCGGTATTAGCGGAATCACACAGGGTGAAAAAAAGGACAATAACCCGGCGATAAAGACGCCTGTCAATGTTAAATTCATATTACCCCTCTTACTAAATAAATAAACTCATATCCGAATTTTCGGCAGCGCCCAGATAAGATGCCACGCCCCCAAATTCGACGCCGTCAATCAGTTCTTCTGCCTTAATGCCGAGTAGTTCCATCGACATATTGCAAACGACAAACTTGACGCCGTTGTTCATCGCTTGTTGCATCAATTCTTCAAGTGAATCAACACCGTGTTTTTTCATGATGCTGCGAATCATCTTAGGACCCATGCCGGCCATATTCATCTTTGACAAGCCAAGGCGCTGTGTGCCGCGCGGCATCATCTTGCCAAACATATTGCTGACGAAGTCTTTTTTGACATTGACATATTGATTTTTGCGAACGATGTTAATGCCCCAAAATGTGAAGAACAAGGTCACTTTACGCCCCATTGAGGCGGCGCCGTTGGCAATGATAAAGGTGGCAATTGCCTTGTCTAAATCACCGCTAAACACGACCATCGCCTTATCATTGGCGCGCGATGAGGTCTTTGGCATGTTGACCGCGCCACCCTTGCGGATAATGGCAAAGAAACCATTGGGCTCTTTGCCGGCGTCTAATAATATATTGCCGGTGCTGCTACACCAGCTCTTGATGTCTTTGGCAAAGCCGGGATCAGATGCCGTGACGCGCATCACTTCGCCTTGTTTCATTTCTTCTAATTTTTGGTAGACCTGCATAATTGGGCCGGGGCACTGTAGACCGCAGGCATTGATTTCGTAGTGAATTTCGTCATCTTCAGCAAAGGGCAAGCCGACCGGGTCACCCGAGTCTTCAAAGTCAACATGCTGACTTGGCGGTAAACAAAATTCACAGGGCTTGGTGCTATAGCTGTAAGACGTGTAACCACCGAGTAGGTTTTTGACATTTTTAAAACCGTTTTCGATAAGCAGGCGCGTCGCAACATAACCCCTTAGGCCAACCGCACAGTAGACGATGATTTCTTTATTGCGATCGAGCTCGTCGAGCCGGTTGCGCAGTTCATCGAGCGGAATATTGATCGAATCGTCGATATAGCCCATCTTGCGTTCTTCTTCCGTACGAACGTCCAGCAGGATGGTTTTAGTATCATCAATTACATCCATTTCGCGGACATTGACATAGTCCATCTTGCCATTTAACACGTTTTGGGCGACAAAGCCAATCATATTGACCGGGTCTTTGGCCGAGCCATAGGGCGGTGCATAGGCCAGTTCTAAATCGGTTAAATTGTCGACTGTAGCAGCAAAGCGAATTGCTGTCGCAATGACGTCGATGCGCTTATCGACGCCGACATAACCAACTGCTTGAGCGCCTAATATTTTACCTTCGACCGAAAAGATTAATTTTAGAACCATTGGAATGGCCCCCGGATAATAACCGGCATGCGACTTAACGTGAATGACGACGGCGTGATAGTCTTTTTTATAAACCATGCCGCTACGCTGTAATTGCTTTTCGTTTAAGCCGGTATTGGCGACCGTCAAATCATAGACTTTGGCAATTGACGTACCCTGCGTGCCGTCATAGCGATCTGCCATGCCGGCAATATTGTTGGCGGCGATGCGACCTTGCTTGTTGGCAGGCCCGGCCAGCGGCACCATAGTTGGCGTCTTGCTGTTAAAGTCTTCTATTTCGACGGCATCACCAACGGCATAAATATGTGGATCGCTGGTCAGCATCGTGTCATCGACTTTAATGCCACCACGGGCATTCATTTCTAAACCGGCTCTTTTGGCCAACTCACTTTGTGGGCGCACGCCAATTGACAACATCACGATTTCGGCATCGACAACCTCGCCACTCTCTAAATGAATCGTCGTCGTACCATTGTTATATTCAAATTTTTTAACGCCGTTGTCGAGCATTAAATTGACACCTTGGTCAGCCAAGTGATGGTGAATCACTTGCGCCATGTCTTTATCTAGCGGTGACATCACCTGATCCAATTTTTCGATTAACGTCACTTGCAAACCGCGTTCGGACAGGTTTTCAGCCATTTCAATGCCGATAAAACCCCCGCCGATAACGGCTGCCCGCTTCGGTCGCTTTTCATCGACAAACGCTTTAATTCTATCGGTATCGGGAATATCCCACAATGTAAAGATATTGGGGGCGTCGATTCCCGGAATAGGGGGTCTCAGTGGCGTTGAGCCGGGTGATAACACCAAGACATCGTAGCTCTCTTGATAGCGCTGATCGCTGTCCAAGCGCTCAACTGTCACCGTTTGCTTTGATCTATCGATGTCGATTACTTTATTGCGCACCCTGACGTCGACGTTAAAACGCGCATTAAAGGATTGCGGCGTCTGCAACAATAGCGCATCGCGCTGATTGATGGTTTCGCCGATGTAGTAGGGCAAGCCACAGTTGGCAAATGAAATGTAATTGCCTTTTTCAAACATGATGATTTCGGCTGTTTCATCAAGCCTTCTGAGACGTGCTGCAGTTGATGCACCGCCGGCAACACCGCCGACGATTAAGATTTTTTTACTCATATTTGCTCCTTTATAACCCCCTTGTGGGGGCTTGGCAGATGACTATATGGTATTAAAAAAAGCATTAATTGTCAAGTTGATTTTTTCTGCTGTTCAGCCTCTGTGGCGCGCCCTTCTAAGATGATGACCATTAGTGCGGCGGCGATGATCAACGCCATGCCAATTGCCATTTTCGCTTTTATAACTTCATCTAATAATAAAACGCCGATGATAATGCTGGTAATCGGTTCAAAAGTGCTGATAATTGCTGCGCTTTGCCCACCGATGTAACCAACTGCCAACTGAATAAAAAAACTGCCGCCAATGCCGATGATAAGGGCAAAGCCAATTAACAATAGCCAAGTTTCGGGCGAATAATTGATGCTGATCTGTCCACTAATTAGGCCGTGCACGCCAAATGTCAATGTTGTAAAGATATTTAGATAAAAGGCTACCACCAGTGGATTGACGTCGCGCAAGGCGGAATGTTCGATTTGCAAAATGTAAATTGCGTAGGTGACAGCTGATATTAAACTGAGGGCAATGCCGCGCCAATCGACGTCGGCCGACAGTTCAAATAGCAGGGTTAAACCAACTGCCGAAATCAATAATGCGAGATATTTTAGCCATTGCTTGCGCTGTTTTAGTAAAAATATACCGCCAACTGAAACGATGATTGGATAACTAAAATGAATGGTCGTCGCCATGCCGGACGGAATACTATAATAAGATAGATAGAGAAACATCGTCGTGATATAAAGGCCAAAAAAAGCTGCGACAAACAGCAAAAGGTAGGTTTTGCCGCTTAGCTTAAGCGGCTGACGCTTGGCAATGACGACAAAACCCAATAGAATACTGATAAAGAAATTGCGATAAAAGGGAATGCTGACGGGGTTACCCCCCATCTGATAGAGCAACTTGGTCATCAATGGCATAATGCCAAAGACAATCGCCGAGCAAACGGCCAGCACAATACCGAGACGCTTTTTATTCAAGTTTTCCCCCATAAAAATTAACTATAATAGATTCACTAAGACTTTAAAATAGTTTTTGGCGAATAATAGTCTGCGAGCGCTTGGCGCCGACTGATATAAAGGCGACCGGCACACCTAAAAATTCTTCAATATAATCGATATAGCGCTTGGCGTTATCCGGTAGTTCTTGATAACTTGTGCAAGCCGTGATGTCTTCTTGCCAACCGGCAAAGCTTTGATAGATCGGCTTAGCCGCTGCTAAATCGTCTAAATCAGCCGGAAAATCGAGACATTCGCGGCCATCAATGTCATATGCACGACAAATTTTTAGCTCGTCAAAGCCGCTTAGCACATCGAGTAACGACAGTGCTATTGCCGTCAGGCCATTGACGCGAACGGCGTGACGAACAATCACCAAATCGAGCCAGCCGCAGCGCCGTGGTCGACCGGTTGTGACGCCAAACTCGTTGCCCTGTTTGCGAATGCGATCGCCAATCGGGTTGTCTTGCTCGGTCACAAAGGGGCCGGCGCCAACGCGAGTCGTGTAGGCCTTGGTAATTCCCAACACGTTGTCGATGCGATTGGGCGCCAAGCCGGTGCCGATGGTAAAGCCACCGGCTGTCGGATGCGAGCTGGTCACATAGGGATAGGTGCCGACATCGATGTCTAACAATGTACCTTGAGCGCCCTCTAACAGTATATTTTTGCCGGCTTCGTGGGCATCGTTTAAATAGGCCACTGTGTCGCAGACCATTGATTTTAAACGCTCGGCATAGCCACTATACTCTTCAAGAATCGCCTGGTAATCAAAGGGCGCCACGCCATAAAGCGATTGGGCAACTTGATTTTTGTACTCGACTTGACGGCGTAATTGAGCGGCGAACCGGGTCGGTTTTAGCATATCGCCCACCCGAATGCCGCTGCGCGCCACTTTGTCCATATAGCAGGGGCCAATGCCCTTTTTGGTGGTGCCGATCTTGGCATCGCCCTTGGCTGTTTCAGCTAAGGCGTCCAGTTCGCGATGATAGGGAAAAACGACATGGGCACGACTGCTGATTTTAATGCTTTCGACGGCGACACCCTGTGCCTTTAAGGCGTCGTACTCGGCAAAGAAGCCACTGGGGTCAAACACGATGCCATTGCCCAAAACATTGACGGTATCATCGTATAAAATGCCCGATGGTATCAAGTGTAGCGCATATTTTTTGTCGCCGACCACCACCGTATGGCCGGCGTTATTACCACCTTGACCACGTACCACCACATCGGCCTGCTTGGCCAAATAATCAATAAATTTGCCCTTGCCTTCGTCGCCCCATTGGGCACCTACAATTACAACAACTGACATAGTTTTCTCCTAAATATGTATTACGCTAATTATTTTGCTGTGCTAAATTTGTAAACAATTGATATTGGCCGAGCCAATGCAAGTTGACCGTGCCGGTTTCGCCGTTGCGGTGCTTGGCAATGATCAGCTCTGCCTGATTGTGCGCATCGCTGTTTTCTTTATTATAATATTCATCGCGATAGAGAAACATAACGATGTCGGCATCCTGTTCAATGGCACCCGATTCGCGTAAATCAGACAGCATAGGGCGGTGATCGGCCCGTTGCTCCGGCGCACGCGAAAGCTGTGATAGCGCTAAAACCGGACAGTCTAACTCACGCGCTAGTGCCTTTAAGCCGCGTGAAATATTAGAAATTTCCTGTTGGCGGTTTTCGGCTTGGGTACCGGTCATCAACTGCATATAGTCAATTAACACCAAGTCGATTCCCTGTTCCATTTGTAGTCGCCGACATTTGGCGCGAATTTCTGATACGCTAATTGCCGGCGTATCGTCAATATAGATATTGGTCTGACTTAGTCGGGCGACTGCGCCGATTATCATGTCCCAGTGCTTATCTTCCATTTGACCGGTTTTTAAGGCGTTGAGCGGAATCATCGATTCGGCCGCCAGCATGCGTTCAACATAGCGCTCTTTGGCCATTTCTAAACTGAACATCGCCACGGTAGCGCCCGCCTTGAGGGCTGCGTTACGACAGATATTTAAGCCCAGTGCGGTCTTGCCCATTGAGGGGCGCGCCGCTAGCAATACTAAATCCGACTTTTGCAGGCCCGCTGTCTTTCGATCCAAATCGATTAAATCGGTCGTTAAACCGGTTAGCTCGCCCGGTTCAGCGTGCAATTTGGTGACGCGGTCAAGTGTGCTGTTGAGCACTTCGCTAATCGCCGTAAAACCCTCGCGATTACGGCGTTGGCTGATGTCAAAGATCAATTTTTCAGACTGCTCAATCAATGCGCTGGCATCGACTTCGGCGTAGCCCTGTTCACTGATCTGCGAGGCGGCCCGAATCAATTGACGCAGCGTATATTTTTGGTCGACAATTTTGGCATGCGATGCCGCATTAGTGGTAATAATGCCCTTGTCTGTCAACTCGTTTAAGTAGGCAATACCGCCGATTGCCTCTAGCTTGCCATTGCTATTTAAATGGTCGGACAGGGTGATAATGTCTACCACTTTGTTTTCGTTATACAAGCGATTGATCGCGCCAAAAATCATGCCATTGGCCCGATTGTAAAACGAATCTTCGGTTAATAGCTGCATGGCGGCATCAATTGCTTGGGCGTCCAATATCATGGCGCCCAATAGCGATTGTTCGGCAATCTCACTATGCGGTGGAATGCGTCCTTGCATGATGGCTCCTATTTCTGTTCGATGACGTCGACTTTTAATGTAGCGACGACAGTTGGGTAAATTTTGATGGCTACTTCGGTTAAACCGAGCGTTTTAATGCCGTGTTCTAACTGTATTTTGCGCTTGTCGATTGCAATGCCGTGCTGCGCCTCAACTTGTTCAGCAATTTCTTTTGACGTAATCGAACCGAACAGTTTGCCGGCCTCGCCGGCTTTAGAGGTCATTGTCAATTTGATGCCCTCAATTTTTTTAGCCAATGCCTGCGCCTCGTCCAATTCTTCGGCCTTGCGTTTTTTCTCGCTGGCCTGATGGTGTTTATGAGCGCTAAGCGACGATTTGGTGGCCTCTTTGGCCAGCCCTTTTGGTATTAAGTAGTTGCGGGCATGACCGTCGTTGACCTCTTTGACCTCACCGCGGCGGCCGGTTCCCTTGACATCTTTTAATAAAATAATCTTCATTATTCTGCCTCCTGATAATATTGTTCGAGCGTGTCGATTAATTTGGCTTTTGCCTCTGCCATTGTAATGTCCTTAAACTGTGCGCCGGAACCGGTTAAGTGTCCGCCGCCACCCAATTTTTCGGCGATTAACTGCACGTTGACATCGCCGTGTGAGCGTCCGCTCAGATAGATTTCGTCGTCGACGCGTACCAATACAAACGATGCCTTAACGCCGCGAATTTCAAGTAGGCTATCGGCGCCTTGGGCCCCGATTAGGCGACCGTTTGCAATTGTTTCGTCGCTGGTCGAGAGGGCGATTTCCGAAAAGATCATCTCGGCATTGCGAACGATGTTGGAGCGGGCGACAAAGCTATCTAAATCGTCTTTAAACAGTGCCTTTACTTCGGTGGTATCGGCGTCAAAGCGGCGCAATAGGGCGGCCGATTCAAAAGTGCGCACACCGGTTTTGACCGTAAAGTTTTTAGTATCGACATAAATGCCGGCCAACAGCGCCTCGGCGACACGCTTTTCGATCATCATTTTGCGCTCCATGTATTGTAACACCTCAGTGACCAATTCGCTGGCGCTTGATGCATAGGGTTCTAAATAGGTCAATAGCGTGTTTTCGATAAACTCTTTGCCGCGGCGATGGTGGTCGATTAACACCTTGCGCAGGGCACGCGCCTCTAGTTCTGGCGATTCGGTAAAAGAGGGGCGATGTGTATCGACGACAATCAGCAAATCTTCATCGCTAAAACCGGCCAGTGCCTCGTCCGGCGTGATAAAGCGAAAACTGTCATCGTCGGCAAATTTAGCGTGAATCGCGTTGATCGTTTCATTGACTTGCTTTAGCACGATATAACCGGTCTTACCGCGGTTGATGACGGCTTGATAGATGCCGATCGCCGCGCCATAAGAGTCCATATCGGGAAAGGTGTGCCCCATAATATAAACGCTTTGGCTCTCGTCGATAATCGGTCGTAGGGCATGGGCGATGATACGGGCCTTAACTTTATTGCGCTTTTCGACCGCCTTGGTCTTGCCACCGTAAAATTCAAAATCAGCTTGCTTTTTAAGCACCGCTTGATCGCCACCACGCCCCAAAGCCAGTTCTAAGGCCGAAGATGCAATTTCTTCAACCTGCGACAAACTGCCGCTTGTCGTCGCTACGCCAATACTGAGGGTGGGCGCTATGCGGTTGCCGACGTCGATGCTTCTTATTTCATCGAGAATGGCAAAGCGCTTGGCCTCTAAAATGCTCAAATACTTATATTCGAATATCGCGATGTATTTATCTTTATCGATTTTTTTCAATATGCCATTCATGCGCGACGACCAGAGATTGATTTTTTTATCAATTTCTGAAGTGACAAACGGCCGACGGTCTTCTTTGGTTTCGTTGATGACGTCATCGTAGTTGTCGACCTGCATAATAGCGATGGTTGGCTGTTTATCATCATAGAGCATTTTCAACTGTTTATATGCACTAATATTATAAAAGTAGATATTGATTAACTGGCGTCTTTCGTCGTCATCTGACAGCATAACTTGGCTTTCTAAACGGTAATAATTTTCGGCTATGCGCTGCTCTATGCTGCCTTGTTCAATCAGTTTTTCGACCGATAGCCCGGTGATAATGCCGCTGATATTCTTGTCGATCAACTGTACGCCGTCGAGCATATCACTCATCGCTTGATTGTACCATAATATCTTGCCGCTTTGGTCGACGATTAACAGCGCCGTCGGCAAATTTAAAATCGCACGCTGCGCCGATTGGTCAATAGCGCTTGACAGTTGCTCGACATAGCTGGTTAATTCGCGGCGCCTTTTAATATTTTTCTTAATATTGAGATAGCCGGCAATAATTGCCAGCACGACCAGGGCAACTGAAAAATAAATATTTTCAACAAATGCGATGGCGGCGATTATCAGCAATGCGACAACTGTAAATACAATCGAATTACTGGCAATATCGTCTAGTCTTTTGTTTTTCATTTCAACGCTCTCCCCTTTAAGCGATATCTAATTTTAAAGCTGGCTTCAAGCCACCCGATAATTGCCAAGCCGTACAATCCCAGTAACACTAGATTTGCCAGTAAGACAATGGCAAAGATAATGTAGCGCAAAACGACGCCAAAACGAATATAGCTTATGGCATCTGCTAAAACGGCGACCCCTTGAACGGCAAATAACGAAAGCACCATAAATACGGTATTGACTTGTATCAGTGCACCAATATCTTCAAATAGCGTGGCGGCCAGCCAGGCCAACAAAATAACCAGCAATGTGCCAATAATCGGATTGCCCGGCAATGTAACCTTTGATAATTTAGGCGCTTTTTTGATCTTGGCACCCAATTTATGTAGTACAAATGCACTCAATAAATAGCAGATCACGATATCTATAAAAATAGAACTGATAAATATCGATGGACTCAGCAAAAACAACATTTGTTTAAGCTCTTTTTCAAGCTGTAAAAGCTGGCTGTCGGTTTCGGCAATGCCGGCCTGCTTAAAACTATCTATTAACTCAGACGGCAGCTCAAAGCTGTCGACCGTCTGGCGAGACAGCGCAGACAAACCGCCGCCATCAGATATTAGCTGAACCGATACTATTAATAGTGATAGGCCAATTACTGTAACGATCAACGTCTTAAAAATAATTTCTTCGGCCGGCTGGTTGCGCTTTAGGTAGCGCCCTAAGGCAATGCCCATAAAGCCGTAGATAAACAACACAAATAGCCATAAAGTGAGCGACAACAATATCGCAATACTGGCTGACATAAAGACGTAAACAATGGCGTGACGCAATCGATTATTATAGCTGTAAATCGTTATAAGTAGCGGAACAGCAAAGGAAAGCAGCAGCCCCATACCACTGTAAAAGCCGACTACCAAACAGATTGCCATCATAATGATAAAACTAATATATTGTAAAATCACATTGTCTGTGCGCATAAGTTCTCCAATGCCGCTTATTCTGTTTATCCATTATATCACGTTAATTGATTAGTTTAAATTTAAAATAGAAAAAGGTGGCTACAAACCACCTTTGATTAGCTGTTATGCCAAATCAGTCTTTTGAAAACGGCATCAGTGCAACAATACGTGCACGCTTGACCGCTGTTGTGACGGCGCGTTGGTGTTTTGCACATGTACCAGTGACGCGACGCGGTAAAATTTTGCCGCGATCTGACACATAACGACTTAATTTATTGACATCTTTATAGTCGATAAACTCGACTTTATCTTGGCAAAAATAACATACTTTTTTTCTGGAACGTCTCTTAAAAGCCATAGTACCTCCTCCCTAAAACGGAATATCATCATCGTCTTCGATTGATTGATAATCTTTTGAAAAGTCATTATCAAACGCATCAAAAGTGTTATCAGCTTGATTTGTTGGTCTTTGTTGCATACCTGAACGGTTGTCAGTCGGGCGATCACCCCACTCTAAAAATTGTACTTTGCTAGCGACGACATCTGTTGAATAGCGCGTCTCGCCGGCATTGTTTTTGTATGAAGATGTATTAATCGAGCCCTGTACTGCAACCAATCTACCCTTAGCCAAGTAGTTGGCGCAATTCTCGGCTTGCTTACCCCATACGACGATGCGAATAAAGTCTGCTGTCGGCTTGCCCTGTTGTTCAAACTGCTGCTTTTTTTCGCGTGACAATTGCTTGTCGACTGCCAGTGTGAATTGTGTCACAGCTGTGCCGCTACCCGATATATAACGCAATTCGGGGTCTCTGGTTAATCTTCCAATTAGCACGACGTGATTCATGGCAACCCCTTTCTACAAATTGTCTTTATTTACGACAATGTAGCGCAAAACGTCATCGGAAATCTTGTAATTACGCTCTAATTCAACCGGCAAATCAGGATTTGCTACAAAGTCCACCAACACATAATAGCCTTCGCGAATTTTTTCGATTTCATAGGCCAACTTTTTATTGCCCCACTCATCGATATTCGTTACTTCGCCATCACTGCTGATGATACCCGTGAATTTTTCGATAGCTGCTTTTCTAGCATCTTCTTCCAAATCCGGTTTCAGTACGAAAATGGTTTCGTATTTTCTCATTTTTACACCCCCCTATGGTCGTAATGGCCTTAGCACCTCGCTAAAGCAGAGAGAAGCACCCTTATGGGTACAACTAAAGAGTATAACACGATAGTGACTATTGGGCAAGCCTTTTCAGCAAATTGTCTAATTTTGCTATGTCAGAGGCAAAAAACGCTATTCTAGCGTATCCTCACTTATAATACCGTCCTTATCCTGATAGACAATTTTTACTTTATCATCCAGCTTTTCAACATACAGTGATGCGGTAAGATTAAAATACTCATATACATTTTTATATGGGTCATTGCCCTCATAACACATATCTGGACTATCTGTACTAAAATCAACACTACCATCTTTCCAATAATGACGCAGAGCCCTTAGTTTATATTTTTCACTTAACTGTATAAATGTTATCCACCCACGATAGTCAGTCTCACCATCAAGCGATAGCGCGGCAAAAGCTTCAGCCGAGTATGCCGACAAATCGTTTTTTACATAAACCTTGAGATGTGTCATATAATCATCTGCCAACATCGACTTAAAAGACTGTGTCGTATCTGTCAGTGGATATTTTTCTAAACTTTCATTGCTATCAATCACCACCACGTCCATACCCAATTCACTAAATGCTTGATACATTGAAGT
>PDWI01004855.1_pt1 | contig 28150 bp, 29 predicted proteins | sample 1430891 | NCBI WGS metagenome assembly PDWI01 (sample SAMN01162508, study PRJNA174530) | Oral metagenome, whole genome shotgun sequencing project. | biome: Marine environment; feature: Marine mammal; material: Swab sample of the gingival sulcus; isolation source: swab sample of gingival sulcus... | reverse complement strand
ATTTTGGGTTTGGCTGCGGACACCTTGGAAATGAATGTGGATTTGCCAGCACTGGGCATACCGAGCAAGCCGACATCTGCCAGAATCTTGAGTTCAAGGCGGATACGCTTTTCTTCTCCCGGAAAACCGGGCTCGGCGTAACGCGGCGTGCGGTTGGTGGACGATTTGAAGTGCAGATTGCCCCGGCCACCCTTGCCGCCTCGGCAAATGACGATTTCCGTGCCGTCTTCCACAAGATCGGCTATGCATTTTTCGGTCTCTGTCCCGTCTTCGTGTTCCTGTATTTCATAGATCAGTGTGCCGACGGGCAGGTCGACGTACAGGGCGGGGGCAGCCTTGCCATAGCGGTCGCGGCCCATGCCGCCTTCCCCGTTTTGGGCAAAGTAATGGCGATGCAAACGAAAATCGTAGAGAGTCATCAAACTGTTGGTGCCACGGAAAATCACGTCACCACCTTTTCCACCATCGCCGCCGTCCGGTCCACCCTTGGGAAGGTTGGCCTCACGGCGCAGGCTGGCGCAGCCATTGCCGCCTTTGCCGGAACGGACCGTGATGATCGCTTCATCGATGAATCGCATGTTGCCTCCTGATACAGAAACGCAAAAAACGGGCAGGAGGCGCTAATTGGCTAGCGTCTCCTGCCCGGAGAAATGCCTTTCTTCCTGAAGCTTAGCTCTCGGCGGGAAGTACGTGGACGCGGGTCTTGGCGACCTTGTTGCGGGAGTACTTCTCAAATTTGACGATACCGTCACGCAGGGCGAACAAGGTATAATCCTTGCCGGTTCCGACACCTTCACCTGCATGAAAAGTGGAACCGACCTGACGAACTATGATGTTGCCAGCGACAACTTCCTGACCACCGTAGCGCTTCACGCCGCGTCTTTGACCGGCACTGTCTCGACCGTTTCTGGAACTACCACCAGCTTTTTTATGAGCCATTGTATCCTCCCCTCAGGCAACTAGGCCGTGATGGATTTGACTTTGATAGAAGTGTAGTCTTGGCGATGCCCCTGTGTCTTGCGAGCATCCTTCTTGGACAACTTGTGGAAAACCACAATCTTCTTGCCCCGGGTATGCCCCAGCACTTCGCATTCGACCTTGGCTCCTTCAACATAAGGAGTCCCTACTTTGGTGTCGCCATCCGTGTCTATCAGAAGAACGGAATCAATGCTGACCTTGTCGCCAGCCTTGGATTTGAGCAAATCCACTTTAAGTTCAAGACCTTCTTCTACGCGGTACTGCTTCCCGCCGGTCTCGATTATAGCAAACATAGTAAAACCTCCAATTCGTAAGAGGAGGTAAACTAGCCGCAACCTATGCCGGAAGTCAAGCCCCCTTTGGGGATATTTTTTGTTTTTTGCATCCTATGGATAACGGCTACAATTCGTCTCTATGGGGGTATGTAATATGGTATTAAACAACCGCTAGCTTCAGCTAGTGATTGTTTCATTGGGATGTCCATACCATGGATAATTACTGCATGGCTCTGGCTAAAATCAGGACATCCACTCCTATGGCTTTGGCCCGTTTAAGGGTAACGGTACATTCTCTGAGCGTTGAGCCTGTGGTGTAGACGTCATCGACCAGCAGGATGGTTTTCCCCTTGACCAGGGACGTGTTTGCCCGGAATGCACCCTTGATGTTTTCCTTTCGTTCCCTCATGCCCAGCCGTGTCTGTGGCCGGGTGTGCCGTGTTCTGATTATTCCGTTGTGAAGTATGGGACGGTGGGTTTTGGCGGCAATGGTTCGGCACAGTTCGGTGCTTTGGTTGTAGCCGCGCCAGAGTAGTCGACGGGGGTGTAGAGGGACCGGAACGATGATGTCCGGCATCCTTTCGGCCCTGGCCTTGAATGTGTCGTATGCCATGGTTGCCAGCAAGCGGGTATGTCCTATGCCGGAGTTGAATTTGTAGCCGAGGATAAGGTCGCGCAATTTCCCCGCATAACGATTGTTGAAATACAAATTATCCCACGGTTGCGGATCGGTGCGACATTTGCCGCACAGTTGGGGTGGCACTTCGTCTTCCGTGAATATGTCGCCGCATCCCGGACAATAGCCACCGTTTCTGAGAGCCAGCGACTGGGCGCAGGCAGGGCAGAGCATGTGCTGGCCACTGTTGACGATAACGCCGCAACCAAGACAGCGGGTTGCCAGGAGTCCAGCCCGCTGGACGACTCTGTGTAAGGAGGACAGCATGGATTATTCCTTTTCGCCTCCTGTGTCATAGAGTGGTTTTTTGCGTGTCATGCGTGCGAGAACATACCCGTCCTGTCCGTCAAATTCAAAGTTCCAGTCCGGGAAAATGTGGGACTCGTGGCGCAACTGGTCAACGCTCTTGACCGAAATCTGCGCTTCAATGGTGTCCGTCTTGGCGAAGCGGAGATACCAACCTATCTCCATGCCTACGCCTCAACACTTGTCACGAATATCGATACTGACGGGCTTGCCCATGTTAAAACTCCGTAAAAAAAGGGTTGTGGTTCATTTCATCGCCTGCGGTGGTTTCCGGTCCGTGGCCGGGGAGAAGTCGGGTTTCAGGCGGCAGGGTAAATATGTGTTGCTGGACGGATTTTTTGAGTATGTCCAGGTCGCCGCCGGGAAAATCCGTGCGACCGATGGAACGGTAGAAAATGAGATCGCCCACAAAGGCTGCTTTTGCCTCTGGAAAATAAAAGGTATAGCTACCGGAGGAGTGGCCGGGCGTATGAAAGATGGTACAGGAGAATTTGCCGAAAGCGTGCTTGCCCGGTTCGATGGTGGTGGGTGTGTACGTGTCGACGAGAGGCAGGCCGAAGGTGCCGCCTGCGCCAAGCTCGCTTTGTAGCAAGGACAGATCGTCTGCGGAACAGATGACGGGCGCACCGGTTGCATCGGAAAGAGCCCGGTTACCGTAGGTGTGGTCAAAGTGCAGGTGTGTATTCAAGATGTGCGTGAGCTTGAGTCCGTTTTCCTGAAGGTCGGTCAGGACAGGGGCCGGGTCGCCGCCCGGATCAACGACAACGGCTTCAGCGTCGTCGGCCAACACGTAGCAGTTGGTTTGTAGCGGTCCGAGGGGAAACGTCTTGATTTTCATGACAAGTCCTCCAGCAGGAGCTCTGACAAGGGCTTGCGTTGTGCGCTCCCTTTTTGATCAGGATGCCCTATGGCGAGCACGGCCTGAATTTCATATATGTCAGGATTCACGCCCAGCGCGTGGAGGGTTTTGGCCTGATCATTAAGGAATCGCCATGGTTGATTGTTCAACCCACTGGGGGCCCATCGTCCGGCTTCAAGAATGGCGGTGATATCTTCACGGGAAACCGCCTTTTCCGTATATTGCCGGATGGAACGGCGAGAAATCAGATTGTTCAATACAGGGTTGTCTGCGCGGTTCATGCACAACTCCTTAGAGAATGGACTTTGGCCCGAACAAATCCCCAATAAAATAGCGCAGTCCAGTGCGTCGGGCAAGGGAATCTGTTGGTTGTGGCAATTTTTCTTGCTGTGATATCCCTTGTCCGCGTAGGTCCAATCCATGCCCTCTCGGTCTTTTGGGTAGTGATTTGTGCTACCTGACTACAATAGGGGTTGCGTTTCGAGGGTAAAAGTGCAAAGAGATTTTACTTCTTTTAATTAAGATATGGGCACAGGGAGATTGAACATGAAAGCATTGATTGTTGATGATGATTTTTACAGTCGGAACATGATTCACGAAATTCTTCGGCCCACTGCACAATGCGACATCGCCGTGAATGGAGAAGAGGCCATTGAGGCATTTCGGCGCGGGCTTAAAGATGCCGAGCCATACGACCTTATTTGTCTTGATCTTCTTATGCCTGAATTGGACGGACAGCAGGCATTGCGCGAGATTCGGGCTATTGAAAAAGAATACGATATTGGCCCGGAAGCCGAGGCCAAAGTGATTGTTACCACCATGCTTGACGACGAGAAGGAGACCCATGATGCCTTTTTCCTGGGAGGGGCGACTTCCTACTTGGTCAAGCCTATTGATGAAGAAAAATTAATGAGTGAAATCAGGAGATTGGGCCTATTGTAGGGTGTGTGTTTTTTACAGAAGCCGGGCAGGTGTAAGTGCATGCACCTGCCCGTTTTTTATTCTTTGGTCCGGATTTGCTCCCACCGCCTTTTTCTAATATGTGTGTTTCTTATTCAAGACGCTTTCGCCCCGCCACAGATGGGGCTATACATAACAGGGATACAGTTGATGAGCCAGATACTTGGTGTAAAGTTTAACGATCACGGTCAGGTATATTATTTTACTTCAGGGCCGTTCGTTGTCCATGAGGGACAACATGTCATTGTCAAAACCGACCAGGGAATGGGGCTTGGCAAGGTTATATTGATCCAGCAGGCTCCCAGGGAGGAAACTGGAGAGGTCGAAGGGCATAAGCCTATATACAGGCTTGCCAGTGACAAGGACATGGAGTCTGTTGAAGAGAACAAGGCGCTTTCCAAAGAAGCCTTTCGATTTTGCCGGAAGTGCATTGTCAATCTCAGCCTGGGCATGAAGCTGGTTGATGTGGAAGTTTTTTTTGATCGTTCCAAAATGATTTTTTATTTTACCGCTCCCGGTCGCATTGATTTTCGGGAGTTGATTAAGGATTTGGTGCGTGAGTTTCGTACCCGTATTGAGTTGCGTCAAATTGGCGTTCGGCATGAGACCCAGATGCTCGGTGCCATCGGCAATTGCGGCCAGATTTGTTGTTGTCGCCGTTTCATGCGCAAGTTTGTTCCCGTGACCATCAAGATGGCCAAGGAACAGAATTTATTTCTGAATCCAACCAAAATTTCCGGTATTTGCGGTCGCCTTCTCTGCTGCCTCAGTTTTGAGCAAAAGGGGTATGAGGAGTTTCATCGCATGTGTCCTCGAGTGGGCAGGAAATACGCCACCTCTCTTGGGACCGTGAAGGTACTTCGTTCCAATTTTTTTAAGAAATCCCTTTCCTTGTTGACGGAAGGGTTTGAAGAGAAGGAAGTTTCCATTGACGAATGGAATGAAATAGTTGACAAGCCGCAGAGTGAAGAAACTTTGGCTAAAGCCAAGGCTCAATCGGTTCGCGGAAGACGCGGCGAGCGGAAATCGTTCCGCCCGGCACCACACGGTGGCACAAAGCGTGGGGGGGGCTTTCCCGACGGGAAAACGGTTGGCAGATCAAGGAAGGACAAACAATCTCGCGGCGATACGTTTCCCAGAGAGGGCAACAGGTATGACGGGGGGAAACAGGACCGTTTTTCAAAGGGAGGTGAGGACAGGCCAGATCGGGGAGGTCATGAGCGTCCTCGTAAGCCGAAAAAAGGCGATAACGTCGAACAGGTCGGCGAAGACAGGAACAAACGGTCGCGCAGACCCAGACGGCGTCGGCGCAGGCCAAGGAATTAACTGTTTCCACAGGCTTTATATTCAGGGACAAGGAGATTTGGTTTGGAACGCTTTTATATCACCACACCCATTTTTTATGTGAATGCAAAACCTCATTTGGGCCATGCGTATTCCACCATTGTGGCCGATTCCGTCGCTCGTTTCCACCGACTTATGGGCGAAGATGCGTATTTTCTCACCGGCACGGATGAGCATGGAGACAAGATCGTTCAGGCTGCTGAAGCTCAGGACAAGTCTCCGCAGGAGTATGTTGATACCATCAGCACGCTGTTCAAGGAGCTTTGGCCCGACATGAACATCTCCAACAATGACTTTATTCGCACCACCGAAGTCCGGCATAAGGAAGTCGTTCAGGAGATTTTGCAAAAAGTCTACGATTCCGGGGATATTTATTTTGGTGAATACGGTGGGCATTATTGCTTCGGTTGTGAGCGGTTCTATACCGAGAAAGAACTGGTTGATGGCAAGTGCCCTGATCATCAGACAAAGCCGGAATACATTGCCGAGAAGAATTATTTTTTCAAAATGTCTCACTATCAGGATTGGCTCAGGGAACATATCAATGAAAATCCCGAATTTATCCGGCCAGAACGCTACAGGAATGAAGTCTTGAGCCTTCTTGATTCCGGTGAATTGGAAGACCTTTGCATTTCCCGGCCCAAGTCCCGTCTGACGTGGGGAATCGAACTGCCGTTTGACAAGGATTACGTTACCTATGTCTGGTTCGACGCCCTTATTAACTACATTTCCGCTCTCAATTATCCCGAAGGGAAAAAGTTTGATGAATATTGGCCTGTTGCCAACCATTTGGTTGCCAAGGACATTCTCAAGCCCCACGCGATTTTTTGGCCGACCATGCTCAAGGCCGCCGGAATTGAGCCGTACCAGCATCTCAACGTGCATGGCTACTGGCTGGTGGAGGATACCAAGATGTCCAAGTCCATCGGTAATGTCGTTGAGCCTCTGGCCATGAAAGACAAGTATGGTCTGGACGCCTTCCGGTACTTCCTGCTGAGGGACATGGTTTTCGGACAGGATTCCAGTTTTTCCGAAACCGCATTGGTCGGTCGTCTTAATGCGGAACTCGCCAATGACCTCGGCAACTTGTTTAATCGTACTCTTGCCATGACGCACAAGTATTTTGGTGGTGAGATTCCCCATCCCGATGTGGAGGATATTGTCGACGCCGAAATAAAAAAACTCGGCCAAAAGGCCATGCAGACATTTCAGGATAATTATGGCGAGATGAAATTTTCCCGCGCCCTTGAGGGGTTGTGGGAATTGGTACGCGGATTGAACAAGTATATTGACGAAACCGCGCCGTGGACCCTTTTCAAGAAGAAGGAAATCGGACGACTGCAGACAGTTATTTACGTATTGCTGGAGAACATGCGTAAGATCGCCGTCCATCTGTGGCCTGTCATGCCTGAGGCCAGTCAGACCATGATTGAACAACTCGGTATGATTTTTGATGTCGAAAAAATAAATCTTTCCAAAGAATTGGATGTTTGGGGGCTCCTTGAATCGGATGTCCAGGTTGCCACGACCTCCAATCTTTTCCCCCGTGTCGATTTGCCCGAGCCAAAGCAACAAGTGGCGTCGCCCAAGAAGCAGAAAGGCGAGGGAAAAAAGCACGAGAAAAAGGACGATGCTCAAAGTTCCTGCATAGAGTTTGACGATTTTCTCAAGGTCGATATGCGGGTCGGTACGGTCAAGGAGGTTGAAAAACATCCTGATGCTGACCGCCTTCTGCTCGTCCGTGTCGACATCGGTGAAGAAGCACTCCGGCAGGTTGTTGCCGGTATTGCCGACCACTTCAGCCTGGACCAACTCCTTGGCAAGCAGGTTGTCGTTGTCTGCAACCTCAAGCCCCGGAAGCTCCGCAAGGAGCTTTCTCAAGGCATGATTCTTGCCGTCAAATCCGGTGATCAGCTTCAATTGTTGACTCCCACCGAAGAGGTGGAACCCGGTAGCAAAGTCAGTTGAGCGGCTGGCTGGAGAGCTTCGACAACCCTGTTGTGTGAGCGTCCTTGCCGGACAGGTGTTTGGGATGGGCAAAGCTCATTTGTTTGGGTATCGTACCGGCGTTCGCGTCGAATCTATTTGAAGGAATCATCATGGCAGAAACATATATGGAGAAGGCTCTTCGCAAAATTGCCCGTCAGATCAATGCGTTTGACGAAGCGTCACTCATGAGTCTGTGGGAGAAGTATGCGGCGCAGGTAGCGCATTTTGAACCCACAAAGCGATGGGAAGAGGCTGTGGTGGTCTTTAATATTATTCAGTCTACTCGTCTGAAAAATCAGCTTTTCAATTACAACTGGGCACGATCCCGTATGCCGGATGAAAAAGAAACGGATGTCGATCTCATGGCCTTGACGGCTCCGGGGCAATCCTCTCGCACGAAGCCGCCCCGGGAAGAAGCTCCTGTACCGGAAGCCGAAGAGACGGGCGGTACTGAGGGGCGACGGAAGCAACGCAAGGGCAAGGTTTTGACCTTGACGCCAAAAAATAAAAAATAGGTCAGTACTTCGGGTGGTTGACATGGATGTGTAAATATACTTACGGAAGAAAATCGGTTGTGCGCGTCAATTTCGTCGGACGGGTTTGTCCGGGATTTCTAAGGAGCAAAACATGGCCAATATAGTGGTTTTCGGCTCTCAATGGGGAGATGAAGGCAAGGGCAAGATTGTCGATATGCTGGCAGAGGATGCCAAAGCCATCGTTCGTTTTCAGGGCGGCAACAATGCCGGACATACCCTGGTTGTGGATGGTGAAGAGTGTATTTTGCATCTTATCCCCTCTGGAGTCCTCCATGAAGGCAAACAATGCCTTATTGGCAACGGCGTGGTTCTGGACCCATTTGTTTTTTGTGAGGAACTGGACAAGCTCGAAGCCAAGGGGCTTGATGTTTCCTGCAAACGAATGATGATCAGTAAAAAAACGCATATAATCATGCCCTATCATCGGCAGATGGATGCGGCTCGTGAAGCCGCTAAATCCGATGACGGCAAGATCGGCACAACGGGTCGCGGTATCGGTCCCTGTTACGAGGACAAGATGAACCGTTGCGGTATCCGTGCTGGCGATTTTGCTGATCCGGCGTTGCTCAAGGATAAAATTGCCAAGGCTCTTGAAGAGAAGAACATTCTTTTCCGGCATCTTTATAGCGTCGACCCCATGGAGGTGGAGGCCGTGTATGATGCGGTGCTACCCGTAGCTAAACGGCTGGTTCCTTATCTGGGTGATGTTTCCAGTGCTATTGAAGAGGCCAACGGTTCTGTTTTGTTTGAAGGTGCGCAAGGAACGCATTTGGACATCGATCATGGTACCTATCCGTTTGTGACGTCGTCCAATACCGTGACAGCCAATGCTGCATCCGGTTCCGGGTGTTCGCCGAAAGACCTTGATCGGATCATTGCCATTGTCAAGGCGTACACAACGCGGGTGGGGAGCGGTCCCTTTGCCACGGAATTGCTGGATAAAGACGGTGAACACATGCAGCAACGGGGGCATGAGTTCGGTGCAACCACCGGACGCAAGCGCCGTTGTGGCTGGCTTGATCTGGTGGTACTCAAAGAGTCCGTGCGTTTGAACGGTCCCACCGAATTGGCTATTACCAAATTGGATGTCCTGTCCGGCCTCAAGGAGTTGAAGATTTGTGTCGCCTATGAGTACAAAGGTGCACAGATAGCATACCCGCCGCAGGAGCAAAATGGTATGGCTGACGTCACGCCGGTGTATGAGACCATGCCCGGTTGGGACGAGGATATTACCGGTGTCCGCTCCTGGGACGAACTTCCGGAAAATGCCGTCAAGTATCTGCGTCGTATTGAGGAGATCACTGGTGTCAAAATCGGCATTGTCTCCATCGGCCCGGATCGTGCGCAGACGTTTTAAATTATTCAGTGATGATATAGGCGGGAATTTTGGTCTTTCCCTTTTGTCTGGGGGAAAGAGGGAGATTGTTCGATAAAAGAGGGAGGAACAAGCGATGCCGATGAACGCCGATCCGCTGGCCGCCCTTGTCGGGCAGGAGCATGCGGTCAAGCGCCTGAACGCCATTGCTCAGGCTCCTCCGCAATCCATCGTTATTGAAGGGGGCGATGCGGACAACCGTGTTGCTCTTGCTCTGTATTGGGCCATGCGTCTTAATTGCGTGTCGGGATCGATACCTTGCGGACAATGTCCTGCCTGCAAACAGATTTCCGATTTCGCATTTAATGATGTCTTGTTTTTTGATGGCCGTGAGGGGCTGATCAAGGTTGATCCCATCCGTGAGCAACGTGGCACTTGGGGACAGCCACCAAATGGTGACGGGTATCGCGTGACCATCTTTGCCGAAGCCCAGATGTTCATGACCGAGGCGGCCAATGCTCTTTTGAAGACACTTGAGGAGCCGCGACCCGGAAATGTCTTTGTTTTGGCCGCTCCCCAGAGGGAACGTTTGCTGGAGACATTGGTTTCCCGTTCATGGGTCATTACCTTGGCATGGCCGGACGTTCGCCAAAATGAGCCGTCGATTACCGAATGGACAAGTGCATTGGTTCACTTTTGGGCTTCCGAGCGCGGTTGGTTTGGGCGAACCGCTGCCAAGGGTGCTGTCGACAAACATCTTGCTTTGCAGGTGGTGCTGGGAATACAGCGCGAGTTGCGGGAAGCCATGTCAGGCCGTTGCGCTACCCCGGTATCGAGGGCGTTGGCGCAACAACACGATATCAGGTCGCTTCGCCGTATCGGTCTGATCCTTGATCAGGCCCAGGACGCCTTGAATACACAGGTGCCGGTCAATCCGGCCATGGTGCTTGACTGGGTTGCAACCCGGATGTTTTAGAGCCTTTTCATTTTTGAATTGTCTAGAAAAATGGTTCTTCCGGTTCAAGCGTCCTTTTCTCCATGAGAGCGCGTGTGGCAAGGTTACCAAAGCAAAAGATTGTTCACGCATTTGATCTGCCAGGAAGCGCGAGAGGGCCAAGCCGCGCTCGCTGTGCAGGAGCCGTCTGTTTCCCGAAGCCGTCCGCTTCGCAGTACCCTCAAACCGGATGCCCCGTATTTACAGCGGTTCACCTGCGATTTCTTCGTCTGTGAGGTAACAGGCCGGATCCTGTGCCCAGAAATCGTCGTAGTACGCTTCGGCACGGGCGCGGAAATTGCCGCCGCAGATGTTGAGATACCGACATTGGACGCAACGGCCCTTGATGAATGGACGTTTGTCCTTGAGCTTGTGTAGCATGTCGATTTTTTCATCTACCCAGATTTCGGAGAACGGACGGTCAAGAACGTTTCCAAAAGTATGATGGCGCATGAATTGGTCGGCATGCACCTGTCCGTCCCACGAAATACATCCGATGCCCCGGCCAGTGGAGTTGCCTTCATTCATCTTGAGCAGTTCAAGAACTTCCTGAGCGCGTTCAGGGTCTTCTTTGAGTAGACGATGATAGACATGGGGGCCGTCGGCGTGGTTGTCAACGGTCAGGACTTCTTTGGGCTTGTTCTTGTCGAACAAGGCTCTGGTTTCATCCATGATCAGGTCGACTACATCCCGGGTTTCCTGGTGGGTGAGGTCTTCCTTGATCAATTCGGAACCACGACCGGAGTAGACGAGATGATAGAAACAGATACGAGGAATTTCCATATCCTCAATGAGGCGGAAAAGGTGGGGAATTTCTGGGGCATTGCGTTTGTTGATGGTGAAACGAAGGCCTACTTTGAGACCTTCGGCCATACAGTTTTCGACCCCTTTGAGTGCCTGCTTGTATGCCCCTTTGATGCCGCGGAATTTGTCGTGAACGTCTTCGGCGCCGTCAATGGAAATGCCGACGTAGGACAAGCCGACTTCCTTGAGTTCTCTCGCCTTGGTTTTGGTGATCAATGTGCCGTTGGTGGAAATGACGGCACGCATGCCTTGGGCGGTCGCATATTTGGCCAGGTCCACCAAGTCTTCCCGGACAAGCGGTTCGCCGCCGGAGAACAGCATGACCGGTGCTCCGAATTGGGCGAGGTCGTCAATGATTTCTTTGGCTTTTTCGTGCGAAATAGGGTCTTTGTGTCCTTTGGGGTCAATGGCATGCGCGTAACAGTGCACACATTTGAGGTTACACCGTTGCGTCATGTTCCAGACGACTACGGGTTTTTTGTCTTTGGCAAACTGCAACAGATGGGAGGGCAGTTGGCCGGACTCGCGGTTGTAGCGGAGCGCGTCAGATGGCTCCACAGCACCACAGTATAGTTTGGAAATACCTATCATATAATAAACCTCTCAGGTGAAGTGCAGGTTTCAGGTAGCACACATTGGGGCCAGAGTAAAAGGCTCCCAAAGGAACCTGAAAAGCCCGTCGGGTTGTGGATAAAAGCCCTGTCAGCATCCTTGCGACAAAATCCAATCTGAAAGAGAGTACGTCAGTCCTGATTCTTTTCCATTCAGTTTCCAGATTCTTCTCAGTAGCCGGAGACCGTAGGTTGTCCTCAAACAGATGGTCTGAATAACGGATCATCCGTTTGAGGGTACTTTCCTGTCAGACATCCCGTGCTGACAGACGTATCTTTTACCGCGCGTCAGCCGGGAGCGAAGCGGACGGCTCCCTGTAAGAGAGCGCGGCTTGGCCCGCCGCGCTTTTTGGCAGATCAACCCCATAGAGCAATCTTTTGATTTGGCAACTTCGCCAGCTCTCATGGAGAAAAGGACGCTTTTCAACCGGAGAAGCCTGCATTAAAGCCCTTTTTACACTGCCCGGAGAAGGATTGTAATAACTATTCTTAACAAGTCAAACTATTTCCTACCCATCTACTCTGATAAGCGTATCTCTACTCGGCGATTTTTTTCCATGTCTTCAGCGGTTGTCCCGGTGGTAAGTGGTCTGGATTTGCCGTACCCAGTGCTTTCTATCAAATTGGGGTCGATACCCCATTTGTTTACAAGGTAGTCTTTGACAGACTGGGCACGTTTTTTAGAGAGTTCCAAGTTGTACGCAACACTCCCTTTGTGGTCTGTATGACCTCCCACAATAATTTTTTTCCCTTTGAGGTCCGGGGAGTTCAGTGCTTCGCCCAGTGCATCCAATACTTTGTACGACTGGGGATTGATTTCGCTTTTGTTAAATCGAAACTTGATGGCAAGGTTGACTCCCTTTACCGTCGGTCGGTCATTGTTATTACCCACGCCTTTTGTTGGTCGTTTCGCAGGCCGGTCAATTTTGCTGCCCTTACTTCTTGTTGCTCCTCCCGAATACGCGTCATTCGGGTTGCCCTTGCTTTTTGCTCCTCCTGCTGCTGGAAGAGACCATGTGTCAGAGAGGGCATTTTTCGGCCTTCTCGTTTCATTTTCTTGAGAAGCGGGTAGTGTCCTTGCCGGAGAAGCCAGTTCGGTTTGTACCTGTTGAGGGGTACGGGCAAATTGGAATTGGGCATCAGGATCAGGAAGCCATGCCTTGAGCGGTATTGCCATATCCTTGGCTATGCTACGGATTATTTTGTTGAAGGGAGATTTGTTCATGCGAAATTCATGACGAAAATAGATGTAGTCATCTGGATTTTTACTCTCAATTCTTCCTGACTGGAGCATGGACCAGATAAGGTTTCCATTACCTGCTGTGTAGATATTCATTTTAATGGTGATGGCTGTATCATCCAATGTGTGTCCGGCATAAAAATAGGGAACATAGCCGATGACCAGGAGGTCGGCACCACGCCGTCGGGCACGCTCCAAAGCCACGTTCAAGCCTTGATACGGGGTGCCCGGCTGAAACTCCTGAATGGAAAAAAGGCGTTCCTCTGTCCATGCATTGTTGAAGATTTCAGTAAACGCAGTACTCAGGTGGTGATAGTCGCTGTTTTGTTGTTGAATGACGAAAGGGTAGATGTATGCGGTAAGCGGACGGTATTGCTTGCCTTTTGGGTGTACAGATATCTGCATTGCCGATTTTCTGACAGGAATGTCCGAATAGACCGTGATTTGGTCGGTAAGGGACGGATCCACGTATGCACAGGCACAGAGAACTGACAACAGCATGAAAAGTATTGTTTTTTTCATAAGATTTACCTGATTGATGTTGTACCGATTCCAGTGTCTCACGTCGAGCTGATGACGCGACTGGAAAGTATGAGCATAAAAGCAAAATATGTGCCGTAATCCTATTGCAAGGTGTCGGTCGGTGAGGGGGCTGACTCAATGGATTCCAAAAGCTGTTCCTTTGACTCTATGAGGCCTTGCCGGAGAATCAGTTTTTTGCCCGTTGAGAGTCTGCGGAATTCCGGTCGGTTGGCAAGGTCGCACAGTTTGTCCATTTCCGCCATGCTATTACGGATGAGCCTTTGGATATCTTTGCCATGAGGGGTGATTTGCGCTGCCAGGGCGGCAAGATTACGTATTTCCAACGCCATTTTTTTGAAATTATGCGGGTCAATTTGCTTGGCGAGTTGACGTTGCGCCTTGAAGGCTTTGATCTTGTCCTTGAGCCATCCCATCTTGTCTGCTCCTAAATGGTCTGGATTCCGCTTTGTAGGACCAGTATTCCGGCAATCATGGCAAGGAGCAGTGGAATCAGGCAAACCGGGATGACCTTGGAGTACGATGTCTTGTGGATATACTTGAGTCCGGTAATTGTCAGAAACAGACCCCAAATAGCTGCGGCAAACATCCAGCCTATCTCCACTTCTACCACAGGCATGGGAAATATGCCGAGAATGATTGGGGCATTGGCGTATGCCAACGCCCGGAAGGTTCCTTCAAATCCAGTGCGGTCTGTTCGCGTTATCATCAGCAGGAGGTGGTACACTCCGGTGATCAGGAATTGTCCGGCTGCGATGACGGCTGGCATGAAGAGCAACATGACCAATGGAGCAACGGTACCGGCAACGCCGACCATGGCGTCGGCTTCTCCGGGGCTGACAGATGGAGAGAGCCCGACCATCCCCCAAAAGTATTGGACGAATCCTTGAATCATTGTCAGCAGGATGGTGAATGTCAGCGGCTTGGCCAAGCCGCCCCCTACCGGCATGACAGAAAAGAACAGTCGTGGTGAGGTCAGGATTAACTTTACCGTCAGGTACAGACCATGGAAAAATCCATACCTGTCGAGTTGTTCAAAAGGTGGCGGAATAAGGGGGATGTTTTCTTCTTCCTCATTCCCGTCCATGTCGTCCTGCATGGGGTCAGGGAAATCTTCAGAAAATTTTCCTGTCCAGCCAGGAATCGGCTCTGTTTCAGAATCCGCTAACGGCAATGTTGCCTGGGCGTCGTTTTCATCGTGCTTTTGGGGGGGAGACATGGCGTCGAGCTTGTCCCACAGCCCGTCTTTCGTGTCCTTCTCGGGTGTCGTTAATGGTGCGATGATCGGGTCTTCATCGACCGGGGGCTCCGCAATTGTCTTGGGTTCTGCTGATTTTTCGGGGGCGGCAGTGGGGATGTCTTGCCCTGTGGATTGAGGAGAATCTGTAAGTGGTTTTTCGGACTCATCAATGAGGCAACCCTCTTCCGGCAAGTCCCGGAATTGGAATTTGACTTTGCACTTCGGGCAGGTGGCCAGTTGGGCTCGGGCGGGAATCTTTGTTTCGTCAACCTGACGGCTGAACTGGCATTGGGGGCAGATTATTTCCATCGTCATCCCTTGATAGGTATTGTGGTCAATGATGTTTGCTCGTATCCATTTTGTACTGACAAATCAAGTTGTTTGTAAATCGTGCACAATAATCAGGACGGATTTTCTTCAAGCAGGAGAACCTGAAGGGCTCCTGCGATAACGGTTGCTTCGGCAAATCGGGACCGTTCAAGGCGCGGATAGTCGGTGTTGAGCATGTGTTGCACCCGGTTTTTGCCAGCCTTGTCAAAGCGTTTGAGCTTTTTGACCAAGTCACTCGGTGATTTGCGAAGCCGACTGTAATGGAGGATGGGGGCATCTATTGCCAAGGCGACACGGCCTTCAATTCCGACGACTTTTTCATGGATCGAATGTTCAAACCGGACTCGCTCATGGTTGCGAAACAGGCGCAGTTGCAGGTCGGGCCAAAGACCGAAACCGACTTTACAGTGTTGTTCGTCGGGGTAGAGCGTCATTCGCGGGAAATAGCATGCCTCAAGATTTTTTATGAGCATGAGTGCGGTAAAAAGTGACCACGTATCCTCACTGAAAGTCTCGTCCCCATCAAGGTAAAGCACCCATTCTCCCTGACATTCGGCCAGCATGCGGTTTCGTTGATCGGCAAAATCCTTGAGCGGGTGAGCATGGTGTTTTATCGGAGCGGCACATTGAAAATCGGTTTTCGGAATATCGGTGCTGTCCCAGATGACAATTATTTCCCGTATCCAGTCCGGGAACTGGGAAAAGTAGGTGTCCAGTTCCGGTTCTTCGGGGTCGAGTATAACGCCGACGCTGAGATCGGGAGCCTGTACGGCGACATGGCTGAGATAGGAACTGTTGATGGCCTGATGGGAACGGGCTGCGACAAAAAGTCGTTGGAGAGACTGATACCGTTTTTTCTCTTCTTTTGAGAGTTCCGGGTTGAGCACGGTGTAGGTGTTGGTTGAAGTCGCACCGATCATTGTCAAAAGAAGCAAATGGGCCCAAAGGGAGGTGTCGCCGAGAATGTGGCCTTGCCCATTTTCCTCTTTCCATTCGGGGTTTGCCGCAAGAAATTTTCGTATTGTGGCAATTTCCGTTTCGCAGACGACACAATTGGCGCAGTCAGGCAGGTTCGCAGAGAGAACCTTGGCGTATTCGCCGGATCCGAGGCCGAAAAGAATGATGTTGTCGGCCCCACTTTTTTGAAACAATGTCGTGGTCCGTTGAGCGAAATTCTCCAATTTTTCACAGGGAGGGCGGGGATAGTCCGTTCTTTTTGCGTTGTTGTTTTTGAATTCAAAGCCGAGAACCGCATTGGTGTAGTGTGGGATGATCGTACTCATATCGCAATCTCTTTGGTTCGGAGGAGTTCCATATAGATTGTTTCAAGCTGGGCGGTGATAGTTTGTACTCGGTACAGCCGATGGGCTTTTTCCTGGCCAGCCTGTCCCATTCGCCGCGCTTCATTCGGATGCGTCAAAAGGAAACGGAGCGCATCGGCATATTCCTGGGCATTGTTTGCTATCAGGCCGGTGATGCCGTGTTCGACCAACTCCAGTTGCGCATTGTCTCTGAGACCTCTGGCCGGGTGTGTTACCACCGGTATCCCACACGCCATGGCCTCGGCAATAGCCAGCCCGAAGGATTCACCGGTGTCGTTGGCGTGGGCCAAAACAGTAATGTCATGCATGAACGCGGCGATTTCCCTATCCGTGTGCACCGGGGGGAGGAATTGGACATTGGATGCAAGATTATTGGCCTGCACAAAGGAATGAGCTTCAGGAATCCCGCCGATTATTCGGTATTCCAGATCGGGGAATCGGCTGACCAGACCGGGGAGAAAGTCCAGAGCGAGATTGGACCATTTCCCCGGATCAGGGCGTGAAATTCGTCCTATTACGGGCTTGGAAAAATCCTTGTCCGCCATTGCTGTCGCCTGGAAAAAGTCCGTATCTACAGGGTTATACAGGTAAGCATATCGATTGTTGGCGGGGGCAATATCGGTCGTTCGCAGAAAACGGTTCAGGCAAAAGGCGGAAACGAATAATGTGCGGTCAATGATTGTTGCCGACGCGCTGGGATCATGCCGTCCGAACACATTGGTTTCCACCACTGCCGGGGTCTGTGCCAATTGTATTGGACGGAGTTTTTCCGGCTCAGCCCATCCAGCTCTATGGATATGCGCGATATGTGGTTGGAATTTGTTGAGAACGGTCAGGAGATCGGTGCCGATGTAGGTGTCTATGCCTTGTTGCCGCAGTTGAGCGGCCCGTTCTCCGTCCGTGGCACTGTATACCGCTACTTGAAAGCGGGTCGTGTCCAGGTGGGTGACGAAAAGTTGCATGACTTTTTCGGTGCCACCCAGACCAAGGGTGTTGCTTATATGAAGGACTCGGACGGGAGGTTTCGACATGGTCTGAAATCTGACATAAGCCTGTGGTCTTGTAAATATGACAAGAGGCAAAGATCAGTGGGAAATCACATTGGTTGCCAGCCTCAGGATTCTTGGTATCGGGGAGAGCCGAGTGCCGGATGCCAAAAAAGATCAAGGCCGGCATGCACTTTCTGTGCGCGGCTCTTGATCTTTTTATAACCATGCAACGGAGGTCTGTCAGCCGTTTGTGGGCCGTTTGGCGTTATTTGTTATTGTTATATGCATTGGCCGCTCTGAATTGGGCGGTGTTAAGTCGTGTGGGCATTTGAAGTGGCGCCTTTGGCTTGGGTTGCGGTGGCGCGTCTTGCGCTTGTTGTGCCGCAACAGGGGGTGACATTGTTGGCTGTGCTGTTGGGGATAGCGGGGTAACTGGTTGAACCTGTTGCGGCGGGATGGCATTGTGCCCGTATTGAGGGCTGGCCTGTGGCTGCTGCACCGGTGCCTGGGCGACACCGTTGGGTTGGTTCGGATCAACCTTGCCGTCAACCATAGGGACGATTTGAGCATATGCCGAGCTTATACCATCAAGAATCTTGATGACATCGTCGATCATCTTTTTATCCATGCGGATATTCGCCTTGATCAGATGACTGGTGCAAAAGTGATAGAGCGAAGCGAGTTTCGGTGTGATGTCGCCTCCCTTTTCCTTGTTCAGGCTTTCCGCCAGTTCATGGATAATTGCCATGGCTTTGGAAATATATATTCCCTTTTTGGCATAGTCCTTATTATCGATTTCGAGCTTTGCACGCTTGAGGAACTTGATGGCTGCTTCATAGAGCATAAGCAAGAGTTCGCCCTGTGTGGTCGTTTCGATTTGAGTGGTGAGGTATGCCCGTGCGGGGTTGGCCATTAAAGTATCCTCCTGTCTTGACTACTCAAGTTGTCCAATCTGGTTGTCAAGTTGTCCCTGCTTGAGTTGGTATTGGCCGAGAAGGGCGTCCAGGCGGGAGAACTTGAGCCTGTAAGTGAGTTCCAGTTTGTCGATTCGTCTGTTCTCATAGTCAATCTTATGATTGATTGACGTCATGATGTCTTTGTAGTTTTCTTGCAAAATATTAAGAGGACCACCCTGATTGGTGAACTCGTTGTACGGCTCTGTCAAAACCTTGAGCTCATCAATGGCTTCACTTATCTTGCCCTGTCGGACAGAAACGGTCCCTGTATGTGTTCCTGCGCTGAGATCGTTTACCCACAACCCCATACCTGTCGCGTCGCCGGATTTTGCCGTGATCTGTGAACCGGAAATAGAGGCCTCTTCTCCATTGATGGTCGCGCTGACAATTGTTGTTCCGTCACTGACGTACTCTACCTCATAGATTCCGGCCTTGGTGTGACCAGCAACCAGAGAACCGAACGTTATATCTGCGGTGTTTGATTCTCCGGAAAGGTTGGTCGCAAATAATCTGGCGACAGCTTCCGGGTCGTCCGCAAGAGCCTTGTCGAGATCAAAGAGAACCTTGTCTGGATCAGGGTCAGGTGGATAAATCTTGAGAAGACCGTATGTTTCAGAACCTTTATCGGCATCAGTGAGTATGCCGAGTTGAGACAGGCTACTATATTTATCACCTTCACCGGTTTCCGGGTTGTATGGAATGAACCCGGGGGCTTTCCCGGCCATTATGTTCTTTAAATTTTGGGCAACCATATCCACACCATAGTTGCCGGTGAGAATGGATCCTTTTACGGACGAAGCGACGTTGGCAGTTGTATTCCCGGTTTGCTTCACATTGCTAGTGGAATCCGTGTTGTTATCGACCATCGTGATTTGCTCAATCTTGGTACGGACTTTATTTATTTCGTCAACAAATTTGACGATGTTTTCTTTTATGGCGGCCGTATCGGTTGTTAGGGAAATCTTGACGGTCGCTCCGGGTTGGGCATCCTTCAAATTAAGCGTTACCCCTTCGATGACATTGCTGATCGAGTTGGAGGCACTTTCGATCCAGCCTCCGGCAGCGGAAGGGAATCCGTTTACCTTGATCTGTGAATTGACCGCATTTTGGGATTCAGCGAAGTCTGAGGCGCTGAAGACCATAGTGCCAGTGTTGGAGATCACAACCTGATTTTCTGCGCCGAGGTCTCGTCCACTGATTTGCAGGTGGTATTGTGAGCCGTCGTATATTGTGGACGCACGAATCTTGTCACGAGAACGGGGGTCGGAGTTAATAATGTCTACAAATCTTGCCACAGAAGTGCCTGCACCGATATTGCTTATGGTATAGGATTCTCCTGCATAGGAAAACGTGAAGTTGGTGTCGTTTTCGGTGATGGAGTCGCCGAGGCTACTGACACCGTTGTCGGTGACATGCATATCATTGACCGCAAGCTGACCGACTTCAATAGTATGGTTGGTCATTTCCGCTCGGTCTGTCGCTGTAGCCGTTACTATGTTTGGGTTGGAACTGTTGACAGTACGCTTCATGAACTCGCTGATGGTATCCATTGACTCAAGGGTTGTCTTGAGGGAGACCATCATTGTGTTGAGTTCTTTAAATTGATCATTTTTTTGTTGCCAGGAGGATTTCCAGATTTCAAGGCGGGCAACACGCCTTTTTTCCACATTCATCAGTCCATCGATGAGTGCGTTAAAGTCGGTGCCGTTGCCCAACCCGGCAAAATTTATTGCGCCTGAAGTATACTCAGCCATGGCGTATCCCTTTGTGGAAGTTTTTTCCCTTTACAGAGCTTCGCCTTAAAAATGCAATCTTGATGCCACATACAAACAATTGTTGCTATTCCCGTTAAAAAGGCCGAGCCCCGTTGGGGAGCCCGGCCGAGGTGCGCGAATCTGCGACGATGATCAAGATTAGCCCATGAGGGACAGAGCCATTCTCGGAAGGCTGTTTGCCTGCGACAACATGGAAACTGCTGCCTGCGTCTTGATCTGGTTGCGGACGAATTGAGTCATCTCGGTGGCGACGTCAACGTCAGATATCTGGGATTCTGCGGCCTGAATGTTTTCAGCCTGGATTTCCAGAACGCTCACGGTGTTTTCCAGCCTGTTTTGCAATGCACCGAGGTTGGCCCGAATCTTGTCCTTGGAGATGATTGCCTTGTTGAGAGCTTCCAGCGACTTCTGTGCCAGTTCCTGAGTGGAAATAGATGCACCGTCACCTTCACCTCTGGCGAGGCCGACACCCAAGGCGGAAGCGGTGGAGGTGCCGATCTGGATGTAGTAGTAGTCCTCAGAGCAGTCATTGCCGGTTCCGAAGTGGACCTTCAGCTTGCCTTCTGCCTTCAAGTGCGATCCGTCGTGAGTGGCACTGGACAGGTTGCCGTTGAGGAGATACACACCGTTGAAGTCAGTGGAATTGGCGATACGGGTGATTTCCGAAGCCATGGCCTGATATTCGGAGTCGATGATCAGCCGTTGGTCGGAGTTGTAGGTACCGGTGGATGCCTGCATTGCCAGTTCCTTCATACGAATCAGCTTCTCATCGATAACCCCGAGGGCACCGTCAGCCGTCTGAATGAGGGAAATACCGTCATTTGCGTTACGCACACCCTGATTGAGGGATGAGACTTCAGCACGCATCAATTCGCGGACAGCCAGACCTGCGGCGTCGTCTGCGGCCGTGCCGACACGGAGACCTGAGGACAAACGACGGGTAGATGTCTTCAGAGCACCAAACGAGCTACTCAGGTTACGAGCGGCGTTCATTGCCATTAAGTTGTTGTTAATTGTTAAAGCCATAATTTCCTCCTTGAAATTGTTGCAGCTTCCATGCCTGCGATTGTCTCTCTGGGGTTGGGTTTTCCAGAGCAATCTCTCACTTGTTGCTTTACTAATCGTCCTTTGATCGAAAAACTTTAGGTATCGTGAACATTTTTTTTGTCGGTCTGTTTTTTGGGGTGGAGCCATATACGGAAGAGCCATAAAAATTGCCCCACCAAGGCAAAAGGGTGCACTTGGCGGGGCATTGGTATCCAACTAACTTGTTATTATTGTTGGAATAAAGATAGATCAGGAAAATGTTTGGCGCATCAGGTTCGCAAGTTGGCCAAGTCGGATTTCGTACGTGTGTTGTGACAAGATACGTCTGCGTGCCGCTTGGATGACCTTGTTTCTTTTTTGCTTATCGCTAAGGAGTCGTTGTATTTGTTCAGGTATTTCATCTCGGGAATGGAAAACGATGATTTCCGTATCCATGTCAAAGAGGTCTTCCATTTGATTCCGATAGTCGGTGAGGATGAAGCCACCGCACGCAGGTACGTCAAAAACCCGTTGATTAACGGCACCTTTCATCTGTGTACTGGTGCAGTTGAAGTTGATTTTTGCGCAAGGATAGAAATGAGGCAGGTCGACATAGTAGTCGAGGCGGGGGAGGTGTCGCCAACCCTTGGCGGGGAGCAATTTTTTCCATCCTTCATCGCCGACAATGAGCGGGGTAAACGGGAGTATTTCACGGATGCACGATTGTCTGTATTGCCGTGTTGCCTCCCATGTGATCAGCGATTCCAAGGCCAACTGGTGTTCCCTTGTCGGCAGGGCGGCATGCATTTCCTGCCATTGAGGGTGGTGTGACCCGATGAATTCCATGACGGAGGTGTGGGCCGAATCGTTAAATTGTGCCGCCAATTGAACGTATTGTTGATCCCATGGTGAAGAAAGTCCGGCATCCCGAAGGCTACGTGCAACCGGTGCGGTCATGGAGTTGCCGACAAATGAAACATCGGAAATCCATTCTTTTGGAATGGTAGATTGTCGTTTCGGCTTGAATCGTTCCGGGTCGGTCGCCAAAGGGAGGTAGTGGACGTTTTCAAAACCTTTGTCCTTTAAAAGCGCAAGATTGCCTGCATCGTAGGTGAAGAGAACGGTATTGGCGCATCCTGGCTGTTCGTAGTGATGTAAAATGAGGTGCGGGTTGTCCACGAACCATGAGGCCAGAGGGAGTTGGAGCTTTTCCAGCAATGCAGACAGCTTTCCCTCTCTGTCGAGTCCGAAGTGGTTGACGGTCAATACGAAGTCGGGCCTAAAATCGATAACGGTTTTGAGTAATCGTTCAATGAACTGTGCGTTGCCGATTCCTCCCTTGTCGATTTCAAGGGAAATGTATTCATATCCAAGGCGGTTGAATGTAGCTTGAATTTCGCCGCAAAGAAAGTAACTGGAGTCAAAAAAAAGTACACGAGGAGTGGATGACTGAAATTTGGGAAATCGTGCTTTCTCCCAAAAGTCCACTGTTGTATCGGGAGTTATCGCCGTTGCCAGAGCTCCGTAATGGGAATGGTCCAGGCGGAGGTAGATCGGAATGGGAATCGGATGAAATGGTTTGCCGCCATTTTGGGCCTGCCAGTGCAGGAGTGCATCAAGGGCGGCTTGGGCAGACTCTTCCGTAATCCATAAAACATTATCCCAATGACGGAATTTTTTTTCTGTTCCTGACGCAGAATAGATGGGACGTTCTTTGTCTATCACGGCAACAGGGGTGTTGCGGGAAGCTATTTTTTCCAGGCAATGGCCCAGTCCGGCTCCGAGCATGACCGGCAACGTGCCGTCTGGTGTGTTGGCAGCCAACATCGCTTCCCGATCAGTGCCGTTGCGCCCCCAAAGATGCCATATCTTGTCATTGATGTGGATACGAATATCAGTAAGTTCGTTCTGGTTGAGAACGGATTCTGCCGTGTAGGAGCGATGTGTCATGGGCTTGTTGTGTACCGCATGTAAGAGGGGGGATGCAAGCTGTCCCTGATTAATATAATATATGTAATGTATGAACGGGAGCTTTCTTCTGTACGGAAAAAGTGGGTTTGCGTGCGTTGTTCAGAAAGGTTTGCGCGGGAAAAAAGGGTTCATTCGTTTCAAGCGGCCTTGTATCCATGAGAGCACGTGTGGTGAGGTTGCCAAAGCAAAAGCGTGTTAACACGTTTGATCTGCCAGGAATCGCGGAAAGGGCCAAGCCGTGCGCGCTTAGCAGGAGCCGTCCGCTTCGCTCCCGGCTGACGCGCGGTATACGGATGCGCCTGTCGGCGGGGAGCTATGATGGAAAAGGATCCTCACAAACTGGATGATCTGGGAAAAAAGCCAGGTTTAGATGTCGAAAATATTTGCCGTGAATGTGCTATGAATGAGATGTCTTGGCATAACACACCCCCATTGGGGGTTGTGTCTCGGTCCCTTTGCTTGATACTGTCCGTAGGCAAAGTCGGTATCCTTTTGCGTAAACCCGGTGGCGTCGTTGCTCGGGAAATTGTCCGTCAGCGCCACGTGGCTCTCCTGTCTTCAGTCAATGGTGAACAGAGAGGGCACTCTCTTTAAGGAAAAATGATGACTAAGTATTTGATAAACGAGCAGTACGATGTGGAAGACGCCACTGCCAGCAGGGTGTTTTCCAAGGGCGAAAACAGAAATGATTATGCTGATGGCTGGAAAGGCACGGGGAACGTCATTCTCATAGGTTTGCCGGGGGCTGGAAAGCATGCGTTGGCTGACCTTCTCCGTGAAGAAACCGGCCTGCCTGTGGTTGTTCCGAGGGAGCCAACCGACGCTGTTGCCGTTCTTGCAAAGGGGGGACAGATTATTGTCCTTGAAGACAATCTGGTTGAGAATACGGCTATTCAACCTCTTTTGCACCGCGCAGGCAAGGTCTTTTATTTGATGGCGGATTCCAATACCTTGGCATCTCGGTTGGCAGAGCGTTTGGGCGGGACTGACAAGGAAAAGCTGTGGCGTGACTCGTCTGCTCGACTGGCCGCCATGGAACCGGTATTTTATGGGGCGTTGCATTTTATCCTTCAGGCTGGAGAGTCGCCGGAGGCCATGCTTGCTGATGCGCTGGAAAAAATCGCTTACTGATGCTCTTCTTATGAGTGGCGGCAAGATGGCCTTGAAAATTTGAAGTCAATGCATCCTTGTCTTTCCCTTACGCTGGTGCACCCAAGTGCAGTGGAAAGGCTGGGGTGTGACCGATGGTATGCTGAATTGTATACAAAGCTGTAGGAGCTATCCTGTTTTCCGGGGGCAGTACGTCCGGCACGGACAGCCGGGAAACTGCCCACAATCGCCAAAATTCGCTTTTGGACGATACCTTGCCAAGGATAAATTGAAGGAATATTTTCTAACAGGCTGGGCTTTTCCGTCGGCAACGTGATCCCTTGAGGCGCTTGATTCTTTTATGGTTGGTTGGTTTTGTCTAATAATTCCATTATGTTTTGAGTGTTCATAAAAGAGACATGTGGTAACCTCTGAAAATAAAGGGTTGCCACATTGTCAAGTACTCTTTGGTAAAATCCATGTTTTTTTTAGAGGAATAGCTGTTCTTTAATTTTTCATTTTATTTTATATGGTTAAATTGAATATGGGGAGAGGAGGGAGAGAATATGGTAAAAAATATCGGCATAAAAAAAATTTTGTGAAATAGAATTATCATGTAATTTTTATAAATATTGAGTTTTATCAATTTATACATGTGTAAAACTTTTTCACCAGGTATTGATAAGTGGTCGGTGCAGGCATTTTTGAAAACTCAGAAACCCTTGTCGTTCCGTTGTTCCAAAGACGTTGTGTTGAGAACGTTCATCACATCAGGATTTATAAATTATATTTGTTATTTTAGTATGTTAAGACCTGCATGACCTGTCGATAACCTGATTGTCGGTTTGTTGCTACGATTGGATTATACGAATTGCCCTCTGCCCGACAATCAACTATCTCCTTCGCATGATGAAGACAGTGTGGCAGCAAATTCTTCGCTCGTTGGAAAAGAGCCTCGATCCTGGCGTTTTTACTGTCTGGGTAAAGCCATTGGTTGGCAGTGTTGATGGCAATACATTGAAGCTGACCGCACCCAATGATTTTGTTGCCAATTGGGTGAGTGACCGGTTACGTCAAGTAATCAGGGAGGCTGCCGCACAGGTGATGGGGGGAGAGCCCAAAGTTACTATTGTGGCGCGTGTAGAAAAACCGACTGCCCCCCAGGGAGCATGCACCAAAGCCCAATCAACGGCTACCGCCTCTGCGCCCAGACACCTTGGATTGCCCATTATCAATACCCCAAAGCCGATTTCGGTTCAGAATTGGCGTTTTTCTTTTGATGATTTCGTGGTTGGTCCCAGCAATGAGTTGGCCTGTATCGCCAGTAAGTCCATAAGCAATTCGGCTTTTGCCTCTGATCATCTTTTTTTGAGTTCCGGTCCTGGTTTGGGAAAAACACATTTACTTCATTCCATCGGGCAACAGTTGTGTGGTGTTGCCAACAGAACCCGTCTGCGGGTGGCCTGTCTTTCTTCTGAAGATTTTGCAACGCGCATGGTCCTTGCCATCAAGGGGCGGCAAATCGATCAGTTCAAAGCACAGTTCCGGGAGAATATTGATGTGCTGTTGCTTGAGGATGTCCATTTCTTTCAGGGTAAGGAAAAGATGCAGGAAGAGTTGCTTTGCACCCTGAACGCCCTTCGAGAGCGGGGGGGCAAAGTGGTTTTGACCAGTTCGTTTAAACCCAAGGACTTTTCTGGCATTGATAATAGTCTTGTGTCCCGTTTTTGTTCTGGATTTTTGGCACACATATATAGTCCTGATATGGATACACGCCGTCGGATAGTGCTGGAAAAAGCTCGTAAACTTCAGGTCGATGTCCCTGTAGCGGTTTCCGAATTACTGGCAGAGCGCATTACCACGGATATTCGGCAGCTTGAAAGTTGCTTGCAGAATTTGGTCCTTAAAGCCCGTTTGCTCAACCGTGCCGTGACCATGGACTTGGCCTGGGACGTGCTTGACAATTATGCGACACAGTGCGCGTCACCGGATTTCGGGCATATTATCGAGTTCATTTGCAGGAGCTACTCTTTGTCCGAGGATGAACTGAAGTCGAAAAGTCGCAAACGACAGATTGTTTTGGCCCGCAATACGGCCTTTTATCTCGCGCGAAAGCATACGGACCTGTCCCTGAAAGCCATTGGGGAGAAGCTGGGGCGACGGCACTCCACGGTCCTGAAAGGCATCACCAAGGTGGAGCGCGAAATATCCTTGCAAACACCGTTGGGACGCCAAATTGAACAAACTGCGGAACGTCTGACTCCCTAGAATACTATCCATGTATTTTGCCAAATGCAGTACAGGCATTGGAGTTGACATTTTTCTCACAAGCGGACAAACTGTCTGCGGTTTAGCTCTCATTGCATTGATTGAGGAGGACGACAATGATTGGTGAATTGCTTTCAGGTATGGCGCACAGTACGGGCCCGGGTTTTGTCGGTGTTTCGTTGATTTTTATTTACCTTGCATGGATGCTCACCATGGCCGGAATTCGTATCCGTCAGGCCATGAAGGCCGACCATCACTAACGAAAAGCTGACGACTTCTCGCCAGCCTGGAAGGGCTGTCGTCTGCTCTGTTGTTTCGGAAAGATCAGACCCCTTACGTCCACTGAATAGGCATCGGTCCTGATCTTTCCTGTATGCTTTGTGGCTGACGACTTTTCGCCAGCCTGGGACAGATTGATCTTTTTACCACGCGCTTTAGCGAAGCACCAGCACCTCTGCGATTTTGAACTGTCCTCCCGATTCCACGGCCTCGTGAGGCTCTATTCGTCTTTCTCTTCCCCACCCCGTAAGGCTCCATGCGGCCTTCTACGCTTTCCCCCCGAAATTCGGACCACTGGCTACGGTGGAGTCCGCGCCCTTGAACTGTGGTCCAGTTTTTAGATCCATATATGTTATAGTCTATCATGATTTAATAGAGCGATTTTAATTGCTTTCTGTGGTGACTGATATTAATATTTGGTATCAAGTTGCAGGAGAGATCAATGCAAAAGAACACCAGTGTCACTTTGGGGAGGCACTTTGAAAGTTTTATAGCCAACAAGGTTGCGGAAGGACGGTTTGCCTCTGCTAGTGAAGCTGTTCGGGCTGGACTGAGGCTTCTTGAAGAACATGAGGCAAGATTGCAGGTGCTACAACGAGCACTCATTGAAGGGGAGAAGAGCGGTATAGCTGACTATTCTTTGGAAAAGCTGTCTGCCGAACTGGACGACTAGATGCGATTTCAGCTTACCAACAAGGCGTATGCCGACCTCAAAAATATAGCCAGGTATACGCAAACGACTTGGGGGGCTGAGCAGCGCAAAGAATATCTGTTGCGGCTGGATCAATCCTTCCATTTGATTGCGAAGAACACCGGCATCGGCAGGAATTGTGATCACATCAGAGAAGGGTATTTCAGCTACCCTGTAGGGAAACATCTCGTCTTTTATCGAATTGAGGGTGAGGCTGTGACTATCGGCAGAATTCTGCATCAGAGCATGGATGTAGATCGGCAGTTGTAACCCGAATTTTGGTCACGCATCTGGTCAACCAAATACCTCCAACACCTCTCTAATATCACTGATTTTTTGTTGACATTATGTTTAAAAAAATCAATATATTAAGGTGGTTGAAAGCTGGTTCTCGTGCATGGTGTTCAAGAGGTCGTGGGTTCGATTCCCTCCTGCCCCATCCCATTACTTTTTTCTGGCAAAATCACTATTCATGTCTGCAACCTTTGCTTGGCCGGTGATGCAAACAATCCATTCAACACAATCATTGCTTTTTGGGAAGAACGAATGAAAAAGTGCTTCCCTTTCCCGGAGTAGATTCTACCAATATTTCACTACCGTAATGAGCGATAACTTGCTGACATATGGCGAGCCCAAGACCGGTTCCGAAATGCTTGCTTGATCTTTTGTTCACATCTTCAGTTTGGTAGAATAGATCAAAGATGTGCTTCTGGTCTTTTTCCGTAATCCCTTTGCCGGTATCACTGACACTAAATTTTACGGCATCGCCCTCTGAAACCGCCGACAA